>MAAC01015660.1_pt1 | contig 59954 bp, 50 predicted proteins | sample 1115981 | NCBI WGS metagenome assembly MAAC01 (sample SAMN04961126, study PRJNA320927) | seawater metagenome | isolation source: sample BD02T64 sea water enriched with oil for 64 days | place: USA:Gulf of Mexico | collected 2013-07-27 | reverse complement strand
GTATGATCATAACTCCATCCTCCGGTTGCAGCTGCAACTGTGGTTCCAACTGAAGTATTGTTAATATATACTTCTACAGTTGAATTTGGTTCTGCAGCTCCATTAAATACTAACGTATTATCACCCGTTGAACTTAAGTCTTTTGCACAGGTATAACTATCTATATAGATTACTTGTGGTGCATCTGGTGGTGTTGCGTCATACATGACACTAAACTGTGTGGCGGCTGTATTGCCATTAGTAGCTTCATCTATTGCAGTGTCTGCAGCAATATCAATTGTTACTGCTCCATCTGTTGTTGGTGTGATGATTGCTGTATATACCGAAGTACTTGTTGTTGCCATTGGCTAAAGTGATATCTGAGATATCAAATCCAGTTACAGCCTCACTAAAAGTAAAGGTAGTTGTAAAGGCTCCGTTTGCTGGATTGGCAACTGTGCTTGAAATTATAACTGTTGGGTTTGTAATATCGTACAAGGTGCTAAACTGCGTTGCAGCTTCATTTCCATTGGTCGATCGATCATTTGCTACATCTGCAGCAATATCAATAGTAACTAGTCCTTCTGTTGTTGGTGTGATTAATACGGTGTATTTATTTCCAAATTCAACATCTGTAGATTTAGCAGGAGTACTTACAATTTTAAAATCAGATGCTGTTGCATTTGTTAAGGTAATATCAGAAACATCAAAGCCAGTTACATATTCAGAAAATGTAAAGGTTGTGGTAAAAGCAGCATTGGTTGGATTTGAAACTGTACTTGAAATTACAACTGTTGGGTTGGTAGCGTCATACAAGGTACTAAACTGCGTGGCTGCTGTATTTCCATTGGTTGCTTGATCTGTTGCTACATCTGCAGCAACATCAATCGTTACGTTTCCATCTATTGTTGGTGTGATAAGGGCTGTGTATTTATTTCCTCCACTTGTGTTAGATTTTCCTTTATCTACAACACTAACATTGGCAAAATCAGAAGCTGTTGCATTATCCAATGTAATATCGGTAACATCAAACCCAGTTACATATTCACTAAATGTAAATGTTGCGGTAAATGCAACATTGGTTGGATTAGATACTGGACTTGTAATGCTTACTCCTGGAACTACTGTATCTACAAAAACCGAATAGGTAGCAGCTGTATTTCCATTAGCAGCATTATCTTCTACTTCATCTTCTGTAACATCAATGGTAACTGTTCCATCTACAGTTGGTGTAATAGTCACTGTATATATAGCATCACTTACAGACACAAAATTACTTGAAGTTGCATTGGTCATTGTAAAGAATGACTCATCAAAATCAGCGACATCTTCACTAAAAGTAAAGGTTGCAACAAAGCTTGTTGCATTACTTGGATTGGCAGTATCTGAAGTTATTATTAAACTAGGCTTAATACGATCATAGGTAATACTAAATATATTACTTACTGTATTATCATTGTCTGCTAAATCTTGTAATGTACCAGAAGCAAGACTAACATTAACCAATCCATCTGTTGTTGGTACAATAACAGCTGTATATGTAGTACTGTTTATTTGATTAAAAATACTAGCGGTCCCATTTACAATAGTTATATCACTTAACGCAAAGTTTGTTATAGCTTCAGAAAATGTGAACGTTGTTACAAAAGGAGCATTGGTATACTCACTTACAGACCCACTTACCACTATTGTTGGTGGAGTGATATCTAAAACAACTGTTTTCTCAGTTCCATAACTAGTACCAGCACTATTAATAGCGTACGTATTAAATGTATATTCTTTACTTGGATCTAATCCTGTAATTGCTTGACTAAAAGCTCCATCTCCAGAACCGATAGCAACTTTTATAACACCAGTGTCTCCAATTTGAGGATCTGCATCTGTAGTTGTTATTGAATATACAATTCCTCTTTCTGTAATTGTTCCATAACCAGTATCAGTTACGTTACCTCCTAAAGTTACAGAACTTGCAGAAATATCACTAGCATCTGTGGTTGTAACCGTTGGTTTCCCAACAACAGTAATGGTAAAGTTTTGAGTTGTAATACCTCCATTGCCATCGTTAGCACTTAATGTTACATCATAACTTCCTGCATTGCCTAGAGTATTTCCGGTCAATACTGGAATATTATTCACTTTTGTTTTTATTTGATGATTACTCCTATCTACTGCATATACATTTCCAGATGTGCTGACATCTACACCCCAGGTTTGCCCTATTCCAGACATTACGGTCGTCTCAACTCCATTTGAAATATCTACCTTATTTACTACTCCACTAGCTGTATAATAAAAATTCCCATTACCATCACGAGCTAATCCTCCATTGATTGTAAGTCCTGAAATTTCTTCTGTTACCACAGCAGCTGGTGTCACTTTAAATATTTTACCTCCTCTACTGCTTATATAAACATTATTAGAATCGTCTATTGACAAACCTGCCACTTGCTGACCTCCAGTAGCACTTGCCGCAAAAAGAACTGCTGCTGCACCTGGTACAATTTTATACAAATGCCCAGTATTATATTCTGCTCCATATACATTTCCTTCACTATCAACCACAACATCTATTACTTGGTTAATATTCCCTAACGTAGTTACAACTCTATCAGGTGTAATTTTTCTAACACTATTTCCATCGGCTACATATACATTTCCTGCATTGTCAATATCCATTCCATAGATATTACTAAAAGTAGCATTGGTTCCAGTACCATCTAAGCTACCCGAATTACCGGCCCCTGCAAATGTAGATACAGTTCCATCAGGTGTAATTTTTCTAATTTGAATATGAGTTCCAGTATAATTACCGTTAGTACCAACATACATATTACCACTTGCATCTACAGCAATACTAGTAGGATCATGGAATTGAGCTGTTGTTTTGTCTCCATCTATATTTCCAACTGTACCAGCTCCAATTGTACTCAACATGTCTATTTTACCAAATGTTAACCAATTGGGTTTTGTAGTTGCTGTTACAGTAATTGCATCACCGTCTGTATCATTAGTTGTAATGTTATAATTGTAGGTATCACCCTCATTAACAGCAGTTATTGCTGTTGATGTAAAAGTTGGTGCTGTATTAGCTATGGTTATAATTTCTATTCTTGTTGGGGTTGCTTGTAAATTAGGGGTTCCTTCATCATCTTGGGCAACAACGTATACATAATATTTATACCCAGGAGATAAACCTACAATACTAAAGTTTTTCACGAAATCACCACTCCCTACTAAAGCGTTTCCTTGATCTAATTGACCTAAACCTGATGATCCTTGTACTACCTGAGAAGAAGTTGGTTCACTTGCATCCCCTCTTAAAACATAAAAAATTGTTCCTGCTTCATCTATATCTGTATTTAAGGTAAATGTGGTTTGTGTTATTGAAGATGCAGAGGGCGTACTATTTTCAAATACAGGTGCTGTATTGTCTGGTACAATAACATCAAAAGTACAGGTATCTGTATTACCAGTACCATCTGTTGCTGTTATAGTAACAGTTGTAGTTTGTGTTAGTACTGTTCCTGCAGCCGGACTTTGTGTAACAACTGGTGATCCACTACAATTATCTGTAGCTGTAACGGCTCCTGTATAATCAGACAAGATATATGCACCACTTCCATTTGGAGTTGCTGTTTGATTACCTGGACATGAAACTGAAGGTTTAGTACTATCTACAACCGTTTGACTTACTGTACAAGTTGCTTTGTTTCCTGAACCATCAGTTGCTGTTATGGTGATTGTTGTAGTTCCTAGCCCTAAAGTTGCTCCTGCTACTGGGCTTTGGGTAATTACTGGAGCCACTCCGCTATTATCTGTTGCTGTTACAACTCCTGTTAAATCTAGTGCAGTTGCTTCACAACTAGTATTAGCGCTAATGTTTGCTGGAGTTGCTGCACAAACTGTTATTACAGGTTTGGTTGTATCACTAACTGATGCTGAACCTGGTGTTCCTTTAACCTCCATGCCATTTACTATAAAACCGGTAGCTTCAACAGAAGCAGACCAGTTGGATCCTAAACTATTATCAGAAGTTAAGTCAAGTAATCGTATGGATGGACCATTGCCATCAGCTTCAAATGGCCAAGGGTTAATATCATCATAACGTAAATAATCAACAATGCGAGATGAACTATCTAATAACTCAATCTCTTCACCACCATTTGACAAACCACCACCTGTCCACTGTACATCTGCAGTACCAGCACCATATGTAACATCTAATTGAGCTTTGTTAACTGCTATAACAAAATATCCTCCTGGAGCAATTGAACCGCTAGTAAATGTATAAGTAACCCCTTTTGAAAAAGAATAACCCGTAAGGTCTACTGTAAAACTTTCTGCATTATATAATTCTATATATTCATGTTGATCTGTGCCAGCTTCTGGTGGATTATACATTATTTCACTAATAACTATTTTTGCTACAGGCTTCATCAGTGTTGTTACGTTTACTAATGTTGGTGTTGCCTGTAAATTTGGTGTTCCTTCGTCATCTTCTGCCACTACATATACGTCATAGGCTGTTCCTCCTGTCAATCCTGTAACACTAAATGTATTGGTAAAACTACCTGTACTTACTGCTGCATTTCCACTTGTTACTTGTCCTGAGCCTCCACTTCCAGTTCCTGCTTTTACTTCTGCTGATGTTGGAGCTGTTGCTCCGTCTGCTACAGCAACATAATATATTGTTCCTGCTTCATCAATATCTGTATTTAAGGTAAATTCTGTTTGTGTAATAGTAGAAGAACTTGGTGTGCTGTTTTCAAATACTGGTGAGGCTGTGTCTTCAACAGTGCAATTATAAGATTTAAAACCGGCCCATGCAGATGAACTGCTATATGGATTTGGGCTTGCACATGTAGTAGCCATTTTAATATTTAGATCTATATTACTTTTAGGCGTCTGGTAAAATGAATGACTATCCAAAGTTGGAGGTGTAACTGTATAAAGAGTTAAGTTAGTTAAACTTGTACAACCTCGGAAACTATGTGCTGCAATAGAAGTTAAATTAGTACTCTCTAACGTAACACTTGTAAGACTACTACAATTCTGAAATAAATATGAGCTAATAGTAGTTATTGAACTTGGTAATGTAATACTTGTTAACCCGGTTACACTAAAAGCATTGCTACCAATTGATGTTACTGAGTTAGGGATGGTAATACTTGTTATTCCAGAATTAAAAAAAGTTTCCATACCAATGGAAATGACTGAATTAGGGATTGTAATATTAACCAGTTTTGTACAGTATTGAAAAACATGATTGCCTATAGAAGTTACAGAACTAGGTATTGTAACACTAGTAAGGTTATTACAACTATAAAAGGCTTTTTTGGGAATAGCAGTTATCGTATTAGGTATTGACACACTTGTAATACCTGTACACCCGATAAAAGAGCTATTATAATCCTCTATACCATCATAAAAAAGACCAAAAGAAGCTACTGTGTAAGTAATACTATTATTAGTAACTGTTTCGGGTATCGTTATAGCTCCAGTAAGAGTAATGTCATATGAATGATTACCAACCTCTACTGTTTTGTTGGCTACATCTGTGACATTATATTTTATACTGTTTACAGTAAAAGATTGAGAAAAAGCAGCGTGGTTATATAAAATGATTGCAAAAAATGATAATAGAAAAGTAATTTTCCTCATGGTAAGTTAGTTTTATAGTTGATAAACTATTTTACCAGCAAAGATGAATCACAGTAATAACTATTGCAAAAAAATGTGAAGATTGAGGCTTTTTTTGGGAAGTTAGTAGGCTATAATTAAAAGCACATTTCAAAATAAAATAACAAGTACAAAAACGACACAAAACTAAAGTTTTGAAAGCGCAGTTTCTACAGTTGCCTTATATTTTATTGAAAGCGGAATTTCTTCATTCTGTATGATCAAAATATCTTTTTTTAGAATAGCAATCTTAGTTATGTTGATCAAATACCGTTGGTGACTTTGAAAAAACAAACTACTAGGAAGCTCTTGTTTAAAGGCTAATAGCTTATTTCTGACAACATGCCTTTTTTCTTTTAGAAAAATTTCTAAATAATTCCCATCTGATTTTACATAATAAATGTCTCTAACATCAATTTTAACCCTCTGGTATCTATCTTTAATAAAGATAAAATCAATAAGCTCTGTTTCTGATACTGAAGAATTTAATTTTTCTTGGGTTTCTGTAAAATTATGTAAAGCAATATTGATTGTTGTTAATAAGGTAGGCTCTTGATAGGGCTTCATTAAATACCCATTAGGTTTGGTATCTAATACTTCTTTTAATGTTTGCTGATCTCCAAAAGCTGTGAGATACACAATAGGAATATCTAAATATTTACGTACTTGTTGCGCCAACCAAACACCATTTTTCTGTCCAGCTAAATTGATATCCAATAGAATTAAATCTGGGGGTGTTTCTTGGATCTCTTCCCAAGCTGTTTTTGCTGTTGCTGCAGACCCCGAAACTTCATAGTTATTTTCTTGCAACATAGTTTCTAGAGACATTCTAGAAATTGCAATATCTTCTACTATGTAAATTTTTATCCCTTTTACCCCTTTTGTCACTTATGCTATTTTTGTTTTAAAGTTGAATTCATATGTCAACCCTTTTTTATTTTTTATTATCAAGTCGGCTTCTATTTCTTCTGCAAGCATTTTTATTAGCTTTTGACCCAGTGTTTTATTGGTGTTACTTTCGCTATCAACAATACAGCCCTTTCCATTATCAGCATAAGTAAATAGATATTCATTTGTATTGATTTCTTCTAAAGAAACAGAAACAATTCCATTCTGAGAAGTGAATGCATATTTCAACGAATTTGTAACCAACTCATTTAATATCAACCCCAAGGTTGTAGCATAATCTACTGGTAAAGAAATAGCTGTAACATTGAGTTTGTATTCAATATTTTCTAAAGGTGAAACTTGTAGTAAACGATTTCCTAATTCGATTAAATATTTCTTCATAGAAACCAAAGACAAGGTATCATCTTTATAGAGCATTTCATGCACCAAGGCAATTGAGTTGATGTGTTTTTGTGATTCATCAATCATGGCAGTCACTTCAACATTTTTATGTTTTACAGATTGCAAATACAACAATCCAGAAATTAACTGCAGGTTGTTTTTTACCCTGTGATGTATTTCTTTCAATAAAATTGTTTTCTGTTTTACTATGACTTCAATTTCTTTCTTTTTCTCTTCAATTTTAATTCTATCATTTCTAGATTTGACTATAAAAACAATAATTGCAATTAAAAAAACAACTAAAAAAACGATTGCATAGGTAACAATTAGCAATAAATCTCCTCTATCATCAATCATTTAATCCATGCTTATTTATATATCTCCATTCTGTAAACAAGAATACTTGATATACAATGTAAAGTAGTGGATTAAAGATCCAAATATCAATATAAGGATCTTCCATAAAAACCAACTCGTAGTTACCAAATAAAAATATTAACGAACTACACAACAGGTAAAAGATTAATCCTATTGTTAGATAGAAATATTTTCTCTTTGCTCCTAACGTATTGCTTAGGTGTATCAGTGAATATATAATTAACAATGCAGAAGTTGCAGCTATTTCAAACAAGTTAAATTGCCAAAACGATTCGTTATTATAGATATACATCCCAATAATTATTACGGTAACAACAGTATAATTAACTACAACTAGTTTTTTTAACTTTTGATTCGAAAACAATCGGTAAAAAACAAGACTTAAAAACAGAAACTGTGCATTAAAGTAAAAGTGTGATAAATATAAATTTTGACCAGGGTACAGAAGACCAATTCCGTTGCAAAAGAACTCAACAACAAACAATACAAGTAGATAAATAGTTACATATTTATAGGTTGGATTGTTGACTTTTTTCGCTTTACTTAAAAATAATAGTGAGTTGATTAGTAATAATAATAAACTGAAAACGCTTATAGCAAATCCGAAAAAAAAGGGGCCCATTTTTAAAAATTTTAATGCTAAATATACTATAATAATTCCTTTAAAAAAAACACCTCCTTAATACCTGTAAAACAAGTTTTTACATAAAAAAACCGATACATTGCTGTATCGGTTTTTTTAAATCATTACTAGTCCCCTAACCAAATAATGATTTTAATTTACCTCTAAAAATGAAAACTTAATTAGAACCTCCATTGATCAGTTGTCAATTACTTAGTTAATTGAAGAAGTTGTAAAATCATAAACTCTCCAAACTTTGCATTGATTTAAATTCAATGCAATTAATCTATTAAGATTATAAGAGCTATGTATGAATGTATAATAAAACCCTTACTATTTCTAGTAAGGGTTTTGCGTGGTACTTTCTTCTTCATTATTATATTCCTTAAAATCAAAAATTAATTAAAATCTCCATAGATTCGTTGTTATTTACTTGATAAACTATTTTACCAGCAAAGATGAACTACCTCATTAATTATTGCAAAAAAACGTGAAGTTTGAGCCTTTTTTTGGGAAGCTAGAGAATAACCCTTTATCTATTCTCTATTTTTGGGTTCTAACTCTAAAATAAATATTCTCTATACAATTTCATGAAAAAGTAGAATCATTAGAACTGAAAATTAAGTCTTAAAATATTAATCTGTAAAATGATTTTAAAAAGTTACTACATAGAAAGTGCTCTTTCTACGACTGTTTTATAACGTTTAGAAATAGGGATTTCTTTTTTACTAATCACAACAAAACCATTACCAATAAGATTTACTTTAGATTTATTTATAGCATACCTTTGATGCACTTGAACAAAAGTATCATCTGGTAATTGATTTAAAAAATCGAAAAGCCGGGCTCTCACCAAGTGTGTCTTATGCTCTAAAAAAATATGTAAATAATTTCCATCAGATTTAATATAATGAATGTCGTCTATATTCAACTTAATTCGAATAGAACTATCCTTAATATAAATGCTTGCACTAATCTCTTTATAATTGCTAAAATTACTAATTGCGATATCTATGGTTGTTAAAAGTGTAGGCTCATTATAGGGCTTCATTAAATAACCGCTAGGATTTGTTTTCTTAACTTTAAGTATCGTTTCGTTATCTCCATAAGCTGTTAAATACACAAAAGCCATGTTGTTGTGTTTTCTAATTTTACCCCCCAACCAAATACCGTCTTTATCTCCTGCTAAATTAATATCTATTAGCACAACATCTACGTTGGTATTTTTTAATACCTCCCAAGCTTCTTCAGCATTTGCATATGACCCAATAATGTTATAGCTATGATCTTCTAAAATAGTTTCTAATGTAATTCTATTCAGTGCATTGTCTTCAACTATAAAAACAGATTTTTCTTGGTTCATAAGCGATTATTAGTATTTGAAAAAGTGATTTTATAGGTAAGTTTAGCACCATATACAATCTCTAACTTTCCATTCATTTCTTCCGTTAGAGAAGTAATTAACCTAATTCCAAACGTTTTTTTATTATTTTGAATCTTCTCAACCTCTTTCATTCCAACTCCATTATCTGAATACTCTAACTCATAAACATTTTTAATTTTACGTATTTTAATAGAAACTACTCCTTTATCAAGATCTTTAAATCCATGTTTTATAGAGTTTGTTATTAACTCATTAACAATGAGTCCTATTGGGTTTGCATGGTCTAAATGCAATGAAATGTTTTCTGCAGAAATAGCTACTTGTATTTTTTTATTTGGATAGGCAGTTAATAAAGTGCTACTTAATTTTTTTATATATTCTTGAGCAGTAACATCTATAATATCTTCTTTTTCATAGAGCATTTCATGAACAATAGACATCGATTGTATTTGCTGTTGAGATTGTACTAAAATCTCTTTAGCATTAGCATCTTTACTTTTTCTAGAATGAAGAAAGAACAAACTTGACACCATTTGTAAGTTGTTTTTTACTCGGTGATGCACTTCTTTTATCAATATTTTATTTTCAGCCAATGCCTTATCAACCACCAATTTTTGCTGCCGTATTGTTTTATTATCTCTATTAATTTTAAGAAAAATAAATACAAGAAATCCAAAAAGTGAAAATAACCCAACAAGACCAAATCTTTGATACAAGATTACTTTTTTATCAGACTTAACAACTTCTTTAACAATTTGTAATTCTTGTGTTTTAATGTTAGTTTCATATTTTAACACTCCACTCATAAAACTCTTATCAACTTTAGCATTGTTTAAAGAGTCTGAAAATTTTCTATAAATCTGAAAGTAAGAACTTGCTTTTTCAAAATCATTATTTAACAAGAGTGCTTCTACTTTTAATTCTAAGATTTGGGCTTTTACCTTTGGATATATATAAGTCTTTAATCTGACCTCTGCACTATCTAAATATTTCAAAGTTATTTTTATACTTTTCTTATCAAAAAAAACTTTTGATAGGCTGTAATATGAATTTATAACAATATTAATTTCATTAATCTTTTTAGCTACTTTAAGCACTTTGTTATATAAAGGAATCATTTTATCAACATCGACATTCTCTGAAGAAGTTTCTGCAACATTTATTTTTAAAATATTTTCGAAATAGTTGGTATAACCATCTTTTCTTTTTATTTCATCTTGAAGATTCCTTAAAACATTCAACCCTTTTTTATAGTAATAATGTGAACTATCTTTTTGTTTCAAATACCTAAAACACGTACCTATATCATTCAAGGAGCTACTTTGCATGAGATACATTTTTTTCCGATTAAATGCCTTAGCACTCATTTTAAATGAAGTAATCGCTTTTTCATAATTATTTAAACTATAATGAACATACGCAATTTCTTTCTCATAAACTGCTCCACCAACTACTGCATATCCAAATTTTTCGGAAGCTTGGTAGTATATTGGTAGCACCTCCAAAAGGTCATCGAATCTTTCAGATTTTCGATATGCCTCTTTTAACGCAAATAATATATCTACTGAGCCTCTAGAGTTTTTAACTTCAGGATACTTGAGTATTTTTTCAGCAATTGCAATCGCTTCAGAATGCCTGTTTAATTTCATGCAAATTGTTAATAACCCAGTTTCAGCCATAATGATTTCAGTAATAGTTCCATTATTACTTACCCAATCTATTGCTCTTAAGTTATACTCAATTGCTTTTTCGTAAGTTGAAAAATGATTGGGCACTCCATCTGTAGATATTGTTGCTAATACTTCTTTTGCATGCTTAAAATCATTCGCGTTTTCTATATTTTTGTTGTCAAAGTTCTGTCCGAAACAAGATAATGAGTTCATCCATAAGAGAAAAAAATACAGAATAAATTTGATTTTATGTACATCAATTTTTTTAATAATTAATTGTTTTTATTATTAGTGAGTTTAAATGTATAGATATATCTTTAATAAAAACAAAGAAATGTGAAACTTAGGTCATTTAATGTGAAGTTTGCTCGTAATTAAAAAAACCGACACATTGCTGTATCGGTTTTTTGCCATTCCTCCATAGGAAGGAATTTATTTTTGAGTATTTAGATGCTCGTTGTGAGATTCCTACCTTCGCAGTAATGACAGAATTTGTCTATCCTCCAAAGTCATCAAATCGGATATTTTCGTCTGCAAGACCAAAATCTTCTCCCATTTTCTGTACTGCATTATTCATCAATGGTGGCCCACAGAAATACAATTCTAAGTCTTCTGGAGATTCATGATGATTCAAGTAGTTTTCTATTACACAATTATGTATAAACCCTACAAAGCCATCTCCTTCTGTATCATTAACATCTTTTTTCTTTGTCCAATTGTCTGCCTCTGCAGGATCAGATAAAGCAATAAAGAATTTAAAGTTAGGAAAATCTCTTTCTAATGCTCTAAAGTGCTCTATATAAAACAATTCTGCCTTAGAACGTCCTCCGTACCAATATGTAACAGTTCTACCTGTTTTTAAAGTTCTGAATAAGTGGTATAAATGCGAACGCATTGGTGCCATTCCAGCTCCACCACCAACATATAGCATTTCTGCTTCAGAATCGTTGATAAAGAACTCACCATAAGGCCCAGAAATCACACACTTATCACCTTTCTTTAAGTTAAAAATATATGAAGACGCAATTCCAGGATTTACATCCATCCATCCGCCTTTTTCTCTATCAAAAGGTGGAGTTGCGATACGTACATTTAACATAATTTCTCTTCCTTCTGCAGGAAAAGAAGCCATTGAATAAGCACGCTCTACAGTCTCTGTATTTTTCATTACTAAAGGCCAAAGCTTAAACTTATCCCATTCAGGCTTAAATTTATCTGGAGTATCATGTTCTTCTGGATGTGCTGTAACGTCCATATCAGAAAACTTTACTTCACATGCTGGAATTTCAATTTGAATATATCCACCTGCTTTGTAACCCATATCTTGAGGAATTTCTACTACAAATTCCTTAATAAAAGTGGCAACGTTATAATTTCTAACTACAACTGCATCCCATTTCTTAATTCCGAAAATCTCTTCTGGAATAGAAATATCCATGTCTTGTTTTACTTTTACCTGACAAGATAAACGTATACCATGCGCTAATTCTTTACGTGTAAAGTGAGGCGTTTCTGTTGGCAAAGCTTCACCTCCACCAGAGTTTACGTGACATTCACATTGAACACAGGTTCCACCTCCACCACAAGCTGATGGTAAAAATATTTTCTCGGCTCCTAAAGTGGTCAATAAAGACGCACCTGAAGCTACTTCAATTGTTCTTTCTCCGTTAATGGTAATTTTTACAGGACCAGATGGAGATAGTTTTTGTTTTACAAATAATAACAATGCAACTAATAACATAGTTATTACAAGGAATGCGGCTACTGTAGCTACAATGGTTCCTAATGTACTTGCTGCTAAAATCATTATTCTTGTAGTTCTTTAGTGTTAGTAGCTATTTCTGCTTTCTTCAATTCTTTAACTTTTGCATCTTCCTTCATCTCTTTAACAACTTTGGTAGTTGAAACTTCTTTCACTTCTTCTTCTTCACCTCCAGTTAACATCCCTCCAAAACTCATAAATCCAATAGCCATTAAACCAGTTACAATAAAAGTAATTCCTAGTCCTCTTAGAGGCGCTGGAATACTTGAGTATCTAATTTTTTCACGAATCGCTGCAATTGCTAGTATTGCTAAAAACCATCCGATTCCAGAACCAACTCCGTAAGTTACTGCCAAACCTAAGGTTTGAATTTCACGAGATTGCATAAATAAAGATCCTCCTAAAATTGCACAGTTTACTGCAATCAATGGTAAGAAAATACCTAATGAATTGTATAAAGAAGGCGAGAATTTCTCTACTATAATTTCTACCAATTGTACCATCGTTGCAATAGTTGCAATAAACAAGATAAATGATAAGAAACTTAAATCGTATTCTGCATATTCTGGACCTAACCAAACCAATGCTCCTTCTTTTAATATATATTGATCTAACAACCAGTTTAACGGTACAGTTACGGCTAATACAAAGATTACCGCAGCTCCTAAACCAACAGCTGTAGATACTTTTTTAGATACAGCAAGGTAAGAACACATTCCTAAGAAGGTTGCAAATACCATGTTATCTATAAAAATCGACTTGAAAAATAATTCTAAATGTTCCATAATTTTCTAGTTCTCCTCTATTAATGCTTCGTTTCTACTACGTTGAATCCAGATGATAATTCCAACAACTATCAATGCCATTGGTGCTAATAACATAAATCCGTTATTCTCATATCCTGTAGCATATAATCCAGTTTTTTCAATTGGATCTCCTAATACAGGAAAACCTAATAAAGTTCCAGATCCTAATAACTCTCTAAAGAAACCTACAATGATTAAGATTACTCCATAACCAAGTGCATTTCCAATTCCATCTAAGAAAGATTTCCATGGTCCGTTTGCCAAAGCAAAAGCTTCAAAACGCCCCATAATAATACAGTTTGTAATAATTAAACCAATAAAGGCTCCAAGTGTTTTACTTAGTTCGTAAGCAAATGCCTTTAGAACTAAATCAACAATAATTACTAAAGTTGCAACAACAATTAGTTGTACAATAATTCTAATTTTTGAAGGAATGATATTTCTCATTAAAGAGATTACAACGTTTCCTAAACCTAACACAAACAATACAGAAATAGACATTACAATAGAAGCTTTTAATTCTGCTGTAATTGCCAATGCAGAACAAATACCTAATACCTGAATAGTAATTGGATTGTTATCTGTAAATGGATCTGTGATTAATGCTGCGTCTTTTTTTGATAAAAGTCCCATATTAATTTGTTTTTAAAGTGTTAAAGTAAGCTACGTATTTTCTCAACTCAGATTTAATCATCGCTGATACTCCATCACCAGTAATTGTTGCACCGGCAATTGCATCTACTTCGTTATCTGTTTTATCTATATTCTTTGGATCGTTGTTCGATTTAGAAATGTTAACTCCTTTAAAGTTACCATCAGCCAACAAATGTTCACCAATAAAATCGTCCATAAAGAAACGCAACTTAATGTTTGCTCCTAAACCTGCTGTTTCTCCTTTATGATCAAAATATGCTCCTTGAATTACCATATTAGCATCCATTGCAACATATGCCCAAACGGCATCCCAAAGTCCTTTTCCTCTAATTGGAGCGATGTAAAAAGTTTTTCCATCTTTTTCTCCAATAAACAAAGGCAATCTTCTTTCATTTCCTTCTTTCGCTAACGCTTGTTCTTTCTTAATATCAATTAAGTAGGCATTAGTATCTTCAGAAATTTTTGTTCCTTGAATTACCAATTGCTTTTTGATATACTTAGAAAATTCTTCACCAACTTTATCTTTAGAAATAAAATTTGCGTTGGTTTCATCATTTTCATTTACGCCCATTGCGTATAAGATATTCTGCTGCTTCTCAATACGTTTATTTTCTGTAATTGTCGGTTTCAATGCCGATGCGAAAAACGCTAACAACGTTCCTACTACTACCACCATTCCAACGGCAAATAATAGTGTATATAAATTACTATCTGTTCTCTTACTCATAATTAGGCAGTTTTAACTTTAGCACGTTTTAATCTTCTTTTTACATTTCCTTGAACCACATAATGGTCAATTGTTGGAGCAAATACATTCATTAACAAGATTGCTAACATAACTCCTTCTGGATATGCTGGATTGAATACACGTATCATAATTGAAAGGAATCCAATTAAGAAACCGTAGATCCATTTTCCTTTATTTGTTTGTGATGCTGTTACAGGATCAGTCGCCATATATACAGCTCCAAATGCAAATCCACCTATTAATAAGTGATGCCAATAAGGTGTATTCATTAAATCATAAAACTTACTAGATTCTGCAATGATTCCTGCATCTGCTATTTGATTAAAAATCAATCCCATTGCTAAGGCACCTAAAGATGCACTTAACATGATTCTCCAACTACCAATTTTTGCAAATATTAAGAACAAGGCTCCAACCACAATCAACAAGGTTGATGTTTCTCCAACTGACCCAGGAATAAATCCTGCAAACATATCCCAAGTAGAATAGACAATGTCTTTTCCTTGTGCTAAGCTTCCTAAGACTGTTTCTCCAGAAATCGCATCAGCCTGACCAACAGTATCTACAGCTCCAGTAACCCAAACTTTATCTCCAGACATCCATGTTGGATATGCAAAAAATAAGAATGCTCTAATAGTTAATGCTGGATTTAAGATATTCATTCCTGTACCTCCAAACACTTCTTTTCCGATAACAACACCGAAAATTACAGCTACAGATAACATCCATAATGGAATATCAACTGGTACAATTAAAGGAACTAACATTCCTGTTACTAAATACCCTTCTTCAATCTCATGTCCTTTGATAATACAAAAGATAAATTCTACTGCTAAACCAACTCCATAAGAAACTAGTACCAATGGTAAAATTTTAACTGCTCCAATAAATAAGTTATCTAAATTCCAGAATTGACCACTAAAAAATGACATTCCTGAAGTAAAGTTATTATTTACTGCAACGTTGTGTTGAAATCCTGCATTAAACATACCAAAGATTAAACATGGTACTAACGCCATGATTACAATATTCATGGTACGTTTTAAATCATCTGCCCCTTTAATATGAGTTCCTCCGTGAGTTGTCTCATTTGGCAAGTATAAGAATGTATGAAAACCATTAAATAGCGGTGCTATTTTGGTTCCCTCATACTTCTTTTTTAAATTATGTAAATTTTGTTTTAAGCCCATAATCTTATCCTAATTCTTCTCTCATTAAATCCAACCCTTCACGAATAATCTTCTGATGTGGTTGTTTTGATACACAAACAAATTCTGTCAAAGCAAAATCTTCTGGCGCTATCTCATAAGCTCCTAAAGCTTCTAACTCGTCTAAATCTTTATACATACACGCTTTTAACAGCTGCATTGGATAAATATCTAATGGAAATACCTCTTCGTAAGAACCAGTCACAACAAATGCTCTATGCTCTCCGTTTGTATTTGTATTTAAATCGTATTTTTTCTTTGGAGTCAACCAAGAAAAAGTGAATGCTCTTGTTGTAGAAACTTTATCAAAAACTGGCTTATTCCAACCAAATAATTCATAATCGTCTCCTTCTGGAATTGCAGTGATTTGATTGTCGTAATACCCTAAAGCTCCTTCTAAAGAAACCTGAGATCCAGACAATACATTACCACTAATAATTCTAAAGTTATCCGCATTTAAATTCCCTTTTACAACTGTAGAAATTGTTGCTCCTGGATATGCTGTTACATATTTAGGTTTTGAAAATTGAGATCCTGTTAAAGCAACTGTTCTTTTTGCATTGAACTTACCTGTTAACAACAATTCTCCAATCACTACTAAATCTTGTGCAGTAACTACCCAAATAACTTCTCCTTTATTGATAGGATCTAACTTGGCAATTTGTGTACTCACATTCCCAATTGGATGTGGCCCCACTAAATTGTGTAATTCAGCTCCTTTTGCTCCTTTAAACGGAGATAAAGTAGAGTCTTTTGAAATTGAAACATGCACTTTTCCTTCGGTTAATTTTCCTAAAGCGATAATCGCTTCTTGAATTTCAGCTTCTTTTCCTTTTAGAGCATAATCTAAATCTGCTGCTAAAGGAGCGCTGTTATAACCAGATACGAAAATTGCTTTTGGTGCTTGATTTGGATTTGCAACAACATCATACGGACGTTGTTTTACAAATGGCCAACAACCAGAAGACAGTAAATGCGTCTTTACTTCTTCGGCTGACATTTTTGATGCCTCTTTTTTACCAAAATCTGCAAATTGCTGTTTAGCATCTGCTTCGATTCTAATTTCTAATACTTTTCTTCTTTCTCCTCGAATTACCTCTACAATTTTACCACTAACTGGTGATGGAAATAAAATACGTGCATCGCTTTTTGAATAAAAAAGTGTTTCACCTGCTTTTACTTCTGCTCCAACTTTTGCTAAAATTTTAGGAATAATTCCGTGGAAATTCTCTGGCTTAATTGCATACACACCACTTACTGAAGTCTCGGTAGTGATTTGTTCTGCTTCGCCAACAAGTTTGATATCCAAACCTTTCTTTATACGGATGTCTTTTGACATAAAAATATGACTTTTAATTCTCTTAAAAAAACATGCAAATTTAAAAATTTTGAAAGTGTTCTTGCTGCAAAAATGCTTTTATCTTAAGTAAAACACATTATTTATACCAATTCTAAATAAACAAGAATTTTACTAATTAAATATTTACTACGTTTGTATCTAAAGCACTTATAACTCTAGTAAAAATATCTACTTCTAAAAAATGAAAAAAAGAACACTATATCTTCTTATTTCTCTATTGACTAGTACTTTGGCGTTTTCACAAAGCAACATTAAGAGCATACAACTTAAGCCTTTAGGAAAAAATAATTTCTCTACCATTATCCCTTTAGGAAAAACACTTACACTTTCTTTTGACGATTTAGAAGCCAACCAAAAAGAGTATTCTTACAAAATTGAGCACATGACTTTTGATTGGAAGCCAAGTGACATTTCATCAAATGAATATATTGAAGGCTTTGCACAAAACAGTATTTTAGAATACGAAAACTCATTTAACACCTTACAAAACTACACACACTATAAAGTTCAGTTTCCCAATTCGAATATACGAATCACAAAAAGCGGCAATTATTTAGTACGCGTATTAGATGAAAATGATACAACCGTTTTTACCAGACGTTTTACCTTGTACAAAAACCAATCAACTGTTGGAGTGTCTGTTTTAAGAAGCAGAAATACAACAATGGCTAATCAACAACAAACAGTTCAATTTACTGTCAATTATAATTCAAATACAATAAGGAATCCATCACAAGAAATCAAGGTTGCTGTACTGCAAAATAACATTTGGGAAACAGCCATAACCAACTTAACACCTCAATTTTTCAGAAACAACCAACTGGTTTACAAATACTACAACAAGTCGGATTTTTGGAGTGGCAACGAATATTTAAATTTCGACAATAAACAGATTAGAAATAGCACTATTCAAATTTCATCTGTTGAAAAAAGAGACATTTACCATACCTTCCTTTACACTCAAGAACCAAGAAACAACAAACCCTACACTTACTTTCCAGATATTAATGGTCAGTTTGTAATTAGAACTATTGAGGCAAATAACTCAAGTACAGAATCAGATTATGCAATGGTACATTTCTCTCTTACATCTGAAAAAATTTTCGAAAAAGAAATTTATGTGTATGGCGCTTTCAATGATTTTTCTTTAACACAAGGAAACAAAATGATCTATAATTCGGTTTCAAAAAAATATGAAGTCGCTATCTTATTAAAGCAAGGTTTTTACAATTACACATTCATTACAAGTGATTCAGATGATCGGGTAAACAAACATGAATTAAACGGCTCTTTTCATCAAACAGAAAATAAATATACAGTACTAGTATATTATAAGCCTTTTGGTGGAACTTACCACCAAGTGATTGGAATTGGCACTGGTTTTATCAATCCTAAAGAATAAAAACACGTCGTTTTCTATATTTTTCTAGAAAGGTTCTTATATTTGATTAGCAAACTTTTCTAAAAACTGTATGACTCAACAAATAACAAATGGCATTAAAATATCTGTTAAAACCAGGTATAATGGTTCTGTACGAAGAAATCAGAACACATTTAATGCGTTTAGTTATTATATTACTATAGAAAATAAAACCAAGGATATTGTTCAGTTATTAGAGCGATTTTGGGAAATTTCTGATGCCTTAAACCACAAAGAATACATTGAAGGAGAAGGTGTTGTTGGCCAACAACCAACTATAGAACCTAAAGGGTCTTACACCTACAAATCTAATTGTTTTTTACATGCTCCAACTGGCTCTATGAAAGGAACCTTTAAAATGATTAATAAAAAAACCAAGCAACAATTTGAAGTAATTGTTCCAACTTTTCAACTAACAACTACACCATTATTAAACTAATGAAACTTCGAATAAGAAAAAAAAGCAATAAACTCGCAAAAGCCAAACCTTTAGAGTGCTTTAATTGTGGACATCCGTTTTTTGGAAATGAAAAGTTCTGCCCAGAATGTGGTCAGGTTAATAAAAACCCTAAAATTACCTTTGGAAGTTTCGTACACGAAGTCTTTAATGGATTTATTTCTTGGGATTCAAAATTTTGGACAACTTTTATTCCGTTATTAATTAAACCAGGAAAAGTATCTAGAGATTATATTGATGGCAAAAGACAACGATATGCAAATCCCTTTCGTTTTTATTTAACCATTTCTGTTTTATTTTTTCTGATAATTGGAGCTACTGAAAGCTATGATAAATTTGACCAATTTAGAACAGGAAAAACAAAATCCACACCTACAATTAATGATCAAATTGACAGCGCTACAACTGAAATCACCAAAGATCCTGAAAAATTCAAGGCCAACTTTAATAAAGCATTAAAGAATGTAGATTCTACTGACAGAGAGAAATTTCTGAACGTTATTCCTGCTTTAAAAATCGACTCAATAAAAAATAATGCATCAACAAATGGAGGCATGCAAATTGGCTTTATTCCTAATTGGGGAAAATTCAGTAGTTTTCAAAAAAAATATCCTAAAGTAGCAATTGAAGACGCCTTAGATAGCTTAAAAGTTGAACACACCTTCTTCAATCGTTTTTTATATAGCAGAGTAAAAGCTGGAAACGAAATGACTGGAGACAATGGTAAATGGGAAGATTTCCAAAAACAAATGATTTCTTCTATTTCTATTTCATTATTTGTTTTCTTACCTCTTTTTACCTTGTTCTTAAAACTATATTACATTAGAAGAAAATTCACTTATGTAGAACACTTAGTATTTGTGTTTCATACGCAAACAGTCTTTTTTCTACTTTCAATAATCTTTTATCTAGCTCATTACTTTCAGCCAAATGAATATATGGCTGCAATTTTCCCATTGCTCTTTCTAATATACTTGTACATGTCTATGAGACGTTTTTATCAGCAAGGACGCTTTAAAACCTTTTTGAAATTTATCCTGGTCAATTTTTCTTTTTTCATGGTATCAACAATAGGTGTTATGCTTATTGCAGCAATTACCTTTATGATGTATTAAATCAAACTACGGTAATTCATAGTTGTTTTAGAATCAACCTTTTTCACAGAAGTAACACTCACCGTTTCTACATACCAGCGTTTCATTTTTAATGAGTTTTCTGGTGTTCCAATTTTTGAGTTGTGATGAAATTTTAAGATGTTTTCTTGAGTGAATCTTTGATTATTCTCTAACCATTTATTAAACCAAACTTTTCTAAGTTCTTTATCTTTTTGATGATATAAAATTGATGACGACCAGATTTTAGGCTCTTGATTCAATTCAGAAAAGTGCTGTTGTTTACCATCCCAAACTAGTTCGTAGGTTTTCAAATCAGCATTCCAATCAACCAACACAATGGTAAAAGGTTCGATTCCTATAAAATCAAAGCCGTTGATATATGTTATAAAATCATTAGACTTTAAAATTGCTTTTACAATAATTCCTCTGCTCATTTTATAAGAAGCTTCACGCTCATAAGACTCAAAACCCCCATTCAACAAACAAACCAATCTGTTTTTAGAACTCAAACCTATCCATGTTCCTCCAGCCAATTTATCTTTCGGGTAAGTTAGCGCAACACCATCTTCTATATACTCCTTAGGTTCAATTGTTTCTCGTGTTGGTTGTTCATCTCTATTAGAAGTCAAAATAAAATCGTTATTCCCTAAAGGCAAATAGGTTACCGTGCACATATTCTATCGATATTTGATAAATAAGACGTAAAATTCGTCATATTATTACTAAAAATAAACTTAACTTTGTGCCTCAAAATTAAATCTAATTTAACAAACAATATACTAAAATGGGAAGAGGTTTTTTTAAAGTTCCAGAAGCAGTTAATGAGCCAGTTAAAGGCTATGCTCCAGGATCACCAGAAAGAGAAGAGCTTTTAGCAACTTATAAAGCAATGTTTAATAGCAACATTGATGTGCCAATGCATATTGATGGAGAAGAAGTAAGAACTGGTAACACCAGAAACATTACACCTCCACATGATCATAAACATGTTGTTGGACAATATCATGTAGCTGAAAAATCGCACGTAGATACTGCAATTTCTACAGCATTGGCTGCAAGAGAAGAATGGTCTAACGTTAGTTGGATGGAAAGAGCTTCTATCTTCTTAAAGGCTGCTGAATTACTAGCGGGTCCTTATAGAGCAAGAATGAATGCTGCTACAATGATAGCGCAATCTAAAAACGTACACCAAGCAGAAATTGATGCTGCATGTGAAATGATTGATTTTTTCCGTTTCAATGTACAATACATGACGGATATCTTTAAAGATCAACCAGATTCTGCACCAGGAATATGGAACAGAGTTGAGTATAGACCTTTAGAAGGATTTGTATATGCAATTACACCTTTTAACTTTACTTCTATTGCTGCTAATTTAGTAGCTGCACCAGCTTTAATGGGAAATGTTATTGTTTGGAAACCATCTGATCATCAAGCATATTCTGCACAAGTAATTGTAGATTTATTTAAAGAAGCAGGTTTACCTGACGGAGTAATAAACGTTGTTTATGGTGATCCAGTAATGATTACAGATACTGTATTAGCGTCTCCAGATTTCTCTGGATTGCACTTTACAGGATCTACTCATGTTTTCAAAAACTTATGGAAACAAATCGGGAAAAGATTTCATCTGGGCTCACAATTCTGCAAACCCTTTGCAAGTTGCAACAGGAATTACGAGAGGTACTTTTGAATATCAAGGACAAAAATGTTCTGCCGCTTCAAGAGCTTTTATTCCGGCTTCAATGTGGGAAGAAGTAAAAGGGCATTTAATTACACAAGCAAGTGAGATTAAAATGGGTTCTCCAGAAGATCCATCAAACTATGTAAATGCGGTAATTCATGAAGGTTCTTTTGACAAGATCGCAAGCTTTTTAGATGCTGCTAAAACAGATGCTGATGCTGATGTTATTATTGGTGGTGGTCATGATAAATCTGTTGGATACTTTATTGAGCCAACTGTTATTGTTGCAAAAGACCCGATGTACAAAACAATGTGTGCAGAGTTATTTGGCCCTGTAATGACAATCTATGTATATGAAGATGCTGAATGGGAAGCTTCATTAAAATTAGTGGATGAATCTACAGAGTATGCCTTAACAGGTGCTATTTTTTCTACAGATAGATATATTGTTGAAAAGGCTTCAAAAGCACTAGAAAATGCTGCTGGAAACTTCTATATCAACGACAAGCCAACTGGTGCTGTTGTAGGTCAACAACCTTTTGGAGGAGCTAGAGCTTCTGGAACAAATGACAAAGCAGGTTCTGCTCAAAACTTATTACGTTGGACTTCTGTTCGCTTAATTAAGGAAACATTTGTTACTCCTACAGATTTTAAATATTCGTATTTAGGATAGAAAGTAGTATTCTAAATTTAAAAAAGGGTTGCAATTGCAACCCTTTTTTTATATACAAAAGACTTATTTTTAGTCAAAGCTTTTATTTTCATTAATATTTGACCACTGTGCATTCAACACTTTTTTACCATTACTATCAACAAACATTGCTAGTATTTTAACTTTAGATGTATCAGTTATTTTTTTACCTTTTAAATCAATCCTATAAGAAATTAAACGCAAACCTGCTGAAGCATCTATAACATCCCCTAAAACATTTGTTAGAGACCACCTAAGAACATTATCATGCTCAAAATTCACTAAAGGGTTAACACCATTATAATAACTTGTGTAATTTGCTTGGTTTTCAACTATTCCATCTTCTAAGATAAATACAACTAGTTTTGTTCCTACAGCAGCATTACTAAAACCTGTACGAACTACAACGTGTAAATTATCGTCATCAGACAAAAAGGAATTAATACTCAAACCTAAGCTAGCAGTACCTTGAGCATAATTAGTTGCTTGAGAAATATAATGTGGTTCTGGAGTATTCCATCTAACATCTCTGTTTAAATATGCGGTCGGTAAGGAATTCACATCAAATGAAGACTTTAACGCATTAGAAAACTCATTTTTCATTGAATCATTAATATGTACACCAACAGACAAAATCTTCTCGGATTGTTCTTTCACTAATTCAATTGCCTTTATCACTCTAGTACACCATCCACACCATGCTCCTGTATAATCTTCAATTATAGCTTTTTTCGTAAAATTAAGAGGCAAAGGAATCGATGTGACTTGCACATTAATTTCTGGACTTACTACTAAATTTACTGATGCTTTAATTTTATTATCACCTATATGAGTTAAAAAAACAATATTACCATCTATTGCAGACCCGTTAACATAAAAAATACAATCTTCAGTACTATCAATTACTTTACCATCATTGAATGTTGCTTTGGAAGTAAACCTTACTAAATTTCCAGCTTCAGTTGTAGTAACATCTGATGTAACCTCAACTGAAACTAAAGAAGCAACTACGGTCAGAATAAGCTCATTACTTTTTAAGTTTTTGTACTCAGCTCTTACTTTATATGATCCGACACTGCTTGGAGTAAAGTTTTCTCCAGTTATTGGAGCATCATTAACATAAATAACCGAATTTGGAGTGACAATATCCATCAAATTCGTTCTGATAGTAAAAGACACAGTACTTCCTAAATCAAAATTCGCAATACTTGAACTTAAGACAACAGAAGTAGCTACAGCAGGAACTACAGTAAGGGTAAGCTCATTACTTTTTAAGTTTTTATACTCAGCTCTTATTTTATACGATCCGACACTGCTTGGAGTAAAGTTTTTTCCAGTTATAGGAGCATCGTTAACATAAATAACCGTATTTGAAGTAATATTACTCATCAAATTAGTTTTGACACCGAAATACGCAGTACTTCCTAACTCAAGAGTCGTAACATCTGAATCTAAAAAAATAGAAATAACACTCTCTACATCAGGCTCTTCCTCTGACATCGAACAGGAATAGAGCACTAATAAAAAAATAGATGACACTAAATTTAAGTACCTAATTGTTTTCATAGTAAAAATTTTATTACAATTATAAGCAAAAAAACGAACACCATTGAATTTTATAATATTCACTACAACTTTTACTCAAAAAAAAAGCCTCGTTAACAATTGTTAACAAGGCTTTTTCACACATAATTAGTCTTTATTTTAATTCGAAATCATTCGTAGAATTTACATGGACAACTCTTGCGTTGATTGCTCTTTTACTTACTCCATCAGTAACGATTGCAACAAAACTCATTTTTGATGTATCACCAATAGTAACAGGTACACTTACATTAAAACTCTTTGAATACTCATTGTTTTTTACCGTTTCAGAAGCAGGAATATCATCTCCTAACACATCTGTTAGCGCATATCTAAGTACATGATCATGAACAAAGTTAGAAAGAACACTTCCACCACCATAATACGTAGTATAATTACCTTGGTCTTCAACAACTCCATCTTCTAATACAAGAATTGCTAACTTCACATTCTTTGTAAAGCTCTTTCCAAATTTCACTTTCACATTCAATTCCATAGTAGCACCATTCAAAACTGACTCCATTGCAATACCAATTTTTGAATCAACCGAGCTTAAACCTGTAACTTGATTCACGTTGTTTGGTTCAGGCGAAGCCCATGTCTCATCTCTATCTATATAAGCTGTAGGATACCCTGTAACAGAAAAAGAACTCATAAGATTATTACCAAACACATTCTCCATAGCATCACCCTTATGAGCTGCAATTGGAATGGCAAAATTTGTAGCCGCCTCCACTTGCTCAATCGCATAAGAAACTCTTGGACACCAACCACACCAAGTACCTGTATAATCTTCAATTATTACATTCTTCTGAAATCTAGGTCCAGCTAGCTCTACTGTGATATTTACCTCATTACTTGTAACACCTTCATAAGTTGCTGTAATTTTAAAATCCCCAACAGACACCGCAGTGAAAGTGCTACCTGAAATTTTTGTGCCATTAACATAAATTTCTGCTTTGTTTGTTACATCTTCCTGACCATCAGCAATAATTGTTAAACCAACAACTTCACCAATATCTAAAGCAGTTTCACTTGTTGTTAGTTGAATTGACCCAACCAAATCTTCATCTCCACTACTAGAACAAGAGAACAAAAAGAGGGTTAATAAAAGGGTTAATAAAGGGAGTACATTCGATTTTTTCATTTTTTTACAATTTTAATTTTTAAACTTGCACGAAAGGTAATAATTACCTTTAAAAAAACAATAGCTATATAACTAATAAACATATATTTGTCAAGTTTCAATTAAAAAAGAGATTTAAAAAAACATTTTTAAACGGTATCATTTGAGAAAATGATTCAAAAAAAACAGTACATCACCCTAAAAAAAAAAACGCATGAAACATCTTTTTTTAGTAGTTCTTCTACTAAGCTCCGCTTTAAGTTTTTCTCAAAAATCAATTCCTAATACAACTGTATCAACCCTACAAGGGCGAACTGTAAAAATTCAAGACGAAATCTCTAAAGACAAAATTACTGTACTAAGTTTTTGGGCCACTTGGTGTGTACCTTGTATTAATGAATTAGATGCTATTAGTGATGTTTATGATGACTGGAAAGAAGAAACTAATGTAGAAATAATTGCAATTTCAATTGACGATTCTAGAACACAACGAAGAATTAGACCCTTAGTAAACGGCAAAGGATGGGAGTATAAAATTCTGATAGACAAAAACCAAGAACTCAAAAGAGCGTTGAACATTTCTGTTGTACCTCACATAATTATTTTAAAGGGAAGTAAAATACTCTATAGACATACGGGCTACTCTCCTGGAAGTGAAGACAAAATATTTGAAATAATTAAAAAAAACAGCTAATTACTATTTAAAATGAAAAAACTACTTCTTCTAAGCTTTATCTTTTCTAGTTTTTTTTCTTTTTCTCAAGAAAATCAAAATCTTTCTATTGGGTTTGAATCTAATTCTCAATATTATTTAGACGATTCTAAAACTGGAGATTTCACCGAAACAAATAGATTTAGATCAAATAACTATTTAAAAATAGACTACACACTTAATCATTTTTACTTTGGGGTACAACTCGAAAGTTATGAGCCTAAGGCGTTACTAAACTACTCGCCAGATTTAAATAAAACAGACCTTGGATTGTATTATACTGGATATAAAACGGAAAAATTAGACATTACCGTTGGTCATTTCTATGATCAATTTGGAAGCGGATTAATTTTACGCTCATGGGAAGATCGTCAATTAGGAATCAACAATGCTTTAAAAGGAATTAGAGTAAAATACAGTCCAACTAATTATATTGAACTGACTTCTTTATATGGCAACCAAAGAAAAGGCTTTGACACTTCTAACGGTGCAATTTATGGTTTTGATACAGATGTTAATATTTCTGATGCGTTTCAATTAGAAAACTCCTTTTTAAATGTTGGTTTTAGCTATGTTGGAAGAACACAAGATAATTCTATAACAGCATATCAATTTAACCACCTAACAAATAGTTTTGCTACTCGATTAGATTATTCTAAAGGAAATTTTTACTCGAGTGTAGAGTATGTAGCTAAAGAAAAAGATGCTATTATTATTTCTGGACAAACTAAGAATGCAAAAAAAGGAAGCGCTTATTTACTAAACTTTGGATATGCAAAAAAAGGACTTGGAATTGACGCTACTTTTAGAAGATTAGAGAACATGAACTTTTATTCTGAAAGGGAAGCATCTGGGAATATTTATAATCAAAGTATTATAAACTATCTCCCAGCGCTTACAAAACAACACGATTATTCACTAACAAACATATATGTATATCAAGCACAACCACAAGTTTCCTTTCAAGACCCAACGTTAATGAAATCTGGAGAAATTGGTGGACAAATTGATCTTTTCTATAGCCTTAAAAAAGGAACAGCACTTGGCGGTAAATATGGAGCCAAAATTGCAATCAACACCTCTTACTGGTCAGGTTTAAAAGGAGATTATGATTACGCTAATACTAATTATGACACTTCTTTTTTAGGCTTTGGAGAAAATTATTTTTCTGACTTCAGTATAGAAGTTCGCAAAAAATGGTCTAAACAATGGAACTCGATTTTTTATTATGTAAATCAATCCTACAACAAAAGATATATTGAAGAAACTTTCGGAAAAGTAACTACAAATATTGTTGTCGGAGAAGCTACTTATAAATTAGGAAAAGGAAAATCATTACGCTTTGAAGCACAACATTTATGGACAAAAGATGATAAAAAAAACTGGGTTGGAAGTACTGTTGAGTTTAATGTAAGTTCTCAGTTAGCATTCTACATTAATGATATGTACAACTATGGGAATGCAGATGCTTCTAAAAAAATACACTATTACAATGTAGGAGGAAGCTACATTTACAATGCACATCGTTTCGCTCTTAATTACGGAAGACAACGTGGTGGTTTATTATGTGTTGGTGGAGTTTGTAGATATGTTGCAGAAAGCACGGGAATCTCTGCAAGTGTTATTATGTCTTTTTAAGAAAAAAAAAAGAACTAAAAATTTAGCTAATTGAAATAGTTAAATAATAAAAACCTCATCATTTATTGATGAGGTTTTTTTGGCTATCACCAAATCCTACCATTTCTTTAACAGTATTGAATTTCAATATGTTGTATATTTAGCGTTATCAAAAAAATAATACACACAAACAACCAAATTAATGATTAAAAAAATTCTATTCATTGCATTCGCTATCTCACTAGCAGCTTGCAATACAGACAAAAAAGAAAAAGAGACTGATTTAAATGTTTCTTTCGAAAAATTTGAACTAAAAAACGGATTACAAGTCGTACTTCATATAGATAAATCTGATCCAGTAGTTGCTGTAGAATTGATGGCACATGTTGGTTCTGCCAGAGAAATTGCAGGAAGAACAGGTTTTGCGCATTTATTTGAGCATTTATTATTCTTAGAATCTGAGAACCTTGGAAAAGGCGGATTGGATAAAATGAGTGCAAGAATTGGCGGTTCTGGTGCAAATGGCTCAACTTCTAGAGACAGAACAAATTATTTACAAACCATTCCAAATGATGCTTTAGAAAAAATGATTTGGGCAGAAGCAGACAAACTAGGTTGGTTTATCAATACAGTAACAGAATCTGTATTAGCAAAAGAAAAACAAGTTGTAAAAAATGAAAAAAGACAGCGTGTAGACAATGCTCCCTATGGTTTTAACCAACAAATTATCGATCGTAATTTATATCCAAAAGATCACCCTTACAACTGGCAAGTAATTGGCTCATTAGAACATTTACAAAATGCAACATTAACTGATGTAAAAAATTTCTATAAAAAATGGTATGTGCCTAACAATTCAACCTTAGTTTTATCTGGTGATTTTGATCCTGCACAAGCAAAAGCTTGGATACATAAATACTTTGATGAGATTCCAAGAGGAGACGAGATAACTCCTCAAGAAAAAAGACCTGGCGTAGTAAAAGTATCTAAACTTCTATATTTCGAAGACAATTTCGCAAGGTTACCTATGCTAACTTTTGCATGGCCAGCTGTAGAGTTATATCACAAAGACACTTATGCCATAGATATTTTAACACAGTATTTATCACAAGGAAAAAATGCTCCTTTGAATCAAGTTTTAGTTGATGATTTAAAACTAACTTCTTTTACATCAATGGGAACCTATACTTCTGAGTTGGCAGGTCAAATTCAATTAGGTATAAGAGGATTTAACAATGTTGACTTAAATAAAATCAATGACGGAATACACACCGCTTTAAAAAAGTTTGAAGAAAATGGAATTCCAGAAAAAGATTTAAATAGAATCAAAGCAGGTCAAGAAACGCAATTTTACAATAGCTTATCTAGTGTTATTGGTAAAGGAACCAGTTTAGCTTCTTACAATACATATGCCGGAGATCCTGCATTTATCAACAAACAAATTGGGGCAACATTAGCTATTACCAAAGAAGATGTAATGCGAGTTTACAACACATACATCAAAGGAAAAAACTTTATAGCTACAAGTTTTGTCCCGAAAGGAATGGCAAAATTAGCTTTAAAAGGATCTACAGAAGCAATCATCAAAGAAGAAAAAATAGTACAAGGAGCCGAAGAAAAATTCGATTCAAAAACAGCTGCCACATATGCAAAAACGCCTTCTACTTTTGATAGAACAATAGAACCTCCTTATGGAACTTCTCCTGTTTTAAACGTACCTAATGTTTGGAACACAAAATTAACAAACGGAATTAAAGTTTTTGGAATTAAAAATAACGAAGTTCCTTTAGTACGTTTCAATTTGGTAATTGACGGAGGTCAGTTATTAGAAAAAATGGATAAATTAGGTATTGCAAACTTAACTGCTCGCTTACTAAACAGAGGAACAAAAAACAAAACAGTTGCCCAATTACAAGAAGCCATTCAAGAATTAGGCGCTTCTATTAGAATTTCAGCTTCTAAAGAAAACATTACTATTAGCGGTAACACATTGGCTAAAAACTATACTAAAACATTAGCGTTAGTAGAAGAAATGTTATTAGAACCACGTTGGGATGCAACAGAATTTGAATTGATTAAAAAATCTGTAGTTGGTAATTTACGTCAGCAAGAATCAAGTCCAACAGCAATTACTCAAAATGTATACAATGAATTGATTTACGGGAAAGACAACATTCTTTCAAAAAACACATTAGGAACAATTGCTTCTATGGATAAAATCGAATTGAATGATTTAAAATCATTCTATTCAAATTACATTTCTCCATCCGTTACTAAAATACATATTGTTGGAGACATCAACAGAGATGATGTTTTGGTTTCTTTAGAAAGCCTGAGTTCTAACTGGGCTGCAAAAGAAGTAACAATCCCGGTGTATAAAACGCCAAAAACGCCAAATAAACCAACCGTTTATTTTTACGATGTACCAAAATCAAAACAATCAGTAATTAGTTTTGGGTCACCTGCTTTAGCAGCAACAGATAAAGATTATTATTCTGCAACAGTAATGAACTACATTCTTGGTGGTGGCGGATTTGCTTCACAATTAACACAAGAGTTAAGAGAAGGAAAAGGATATACCTACGGAATATCTTCTCGTTTTTCTGGATCTAAAGCAGCTGGAGCATTCACGATTTTTAGTAGAGTCAGAACCAATGTTACCTTGGAATCTGCTCAATTGGTTAAAAAAATAATTACAGACTATCCAACCAATTTCTCTGAAAAAGATTTAGCAACAACAAAGGGATTCTTAATTAAAAGTAATGCGAGACGTTTTGAAACCATGAGTGCTAAATTAAATATGCTACAGAATATGAGCAATTACAATTTAAGTTCTGACTACATTAAAGACAGAGAGAAAATTGTAAACGAAATGACCATTGAGAAAATTCAAGAATTAGCGAAGAAATACATCAATCCAAATAAGATGATTTGGTTATTTGTTGGAGATGCAGCATCTCAATTAGATCGTTTAAATGAATTAGGTTTTGGGCAACCTATTCTTTTAAACAAAACCAAAGAAAAAATCAAACACTAATCCTATGAAATCTATTTTAAGAAGTATTGCTGTTTTCGCATTGTTGTTAACAACAACTGTAATTTCAGCTCAAGAAACAAGATTATTAAGACAACCAACCATCAATGGAAACCAAGTAGCTTTTGCCTATGGCGGAGATATATGGACTACCAATTTAACCAACAATCTTACAACGAGATTGACAAGTACAGCTGCTATAGAAAGCAATCCTCATTTATCTCCTAACGGAAAATGGGTTGCATTTACATCAAATAGATCTGGTGCAAATGCCGTATATATTGTATCCATTACTGGTGGAGAAGCAAAGAGATTAACTTGGCACACAAGTGCAGATGTTGCTAGAGGATGGACAAACGATGGAAAAAACGTATTGTTTGCTTCTAATAGAGACACAGCTCCTAGCAGATACAACAGGTTATATACGATGCCTGTAAAAGGAGGTCCAGCTACAAAATTATTTGAGCAATGGGCTACTTCTGGATCATATTCTTCGAGCGGAAAACAATTGGTAATCGATAAAATGAGACGTTGGGATGAAGAATGGAGAGATTATCGTGGTGGGCAAAACACACCGTTGATAATTATCGATTTAAAAACCTTGACTGAAACATTATTACCAAATAACAAAACTACAGACAAACAACCTGTTTGGATGGGAAATTATGTGTATTTCTTATCAGACAGAACACATACTTCTAACATTTGGTCTTACAATACCAAAACCAAAGTAGTAAAACAGGTTACGAAATTTAAAGGAACTGCTGTGAAATCTTTAAGCGGTCACAAGAACACCATCATTTTTGAACAAGCAGGTTATTTACACACGTTGGATATTAAAACCAATAGAACAAAACGCCTAAAAATCACAATCAAAGGAGATTTTCCTTGGACAGCAACGAAATGGGAAAATGTAAATTCAAGAGTTGATTTTGCTAGTATCTCTCCAAACGGGAAAAGAGTTGTAATGGCTTCTCGTGGAGATATTTTTACAACTCCAGTAGAATTTGGAGACTCAAGAAACATTACTAAAAGTTCAGGCGCTGCTGATAGAGCAGCAACTTGGTCTCCTAAAGGCGATAAAATTGCTTGGTTTTCTGACGCAAACGGAAAAGGATATGCTTTACATTTAACCAATCAAGATGGTACTGCAAAAACAGAAATTATCTCTATTGGTGTTTCAAAAATGGCTTGGGAACCAACATGGTCTCCAGACGGAAAACACATTGCCTTTGTAGATGATGATACTCGTATTAGAATTGTAAACTTAAAAGCGAAAACCATCAAGACTATTGATAATGCAGGTAACAACCTTGAACGTGGACGTATGGGAATAACCTGGTCTCCAGACTCAAAGTGGTTGGCCTATGCAAAGTCTGGTGATAATAGCTTAAAACAAATTAAAGTTTGGTCTTTAGCATCTAATAAAGTTACAGCAATTACAGATCCATTCGCAGATTCATCTTCTCCTGCTTGGGATTTAGATCACAAACACTTATACTTTTTAGCAAGTACAGATGTGGCATTGCGTTCTGGCTGGGCAAACACAAGCTCTATGACTGCAAGACCAAATTATGCAGCATATGTAATCAACTTAGCAAAAAAAGATGCTTCTCCTTTTAAACCAAAAAGTGATGAGGAAGAAGTGAAGAAAGAAAAATCAAAAGACAAGAAAAGCAAAAAAGACGATAAAAAGAAAGACGCTAAGAAAAAACCCGATGCTAAAAAAGATAAGAAAGTTGTCATCGATTTTGAGGGTATTGCTCGTAGAATTATGGCATTGCCTTTAAGAGGAAATTACAGAAGTATTATAGCAGGACCAAGTGGTTTTATGTTTATTACAGAAGGATCTACAGTTCATAAGTTTGATTTGAAAAAACTAAAAGCCAAAGAGTTTGGAAAAGGCTTGCGTATTTATGGCGTTTCTCCTAACGGAAAACACATGGTTAAAGTAGCAAAAACTACTGGACCAAATGCTAAAAGTGCAAAAACATTGAAGCTTGACTTTAATATGAAATTGAACCGCTTGAAAGAATGGAATCAGATGTTTGAAGAAGCTTGGCGTTACGAACGCGATTATTTTTATGACCCAAACATGCATGGAAGAGATTGGAACAAAGTATACAAAAGATATGCTCCATTAATTCCGTTTGTAAAACACAGAGCTGATTTGAATTATATTTTAGATCAGGTAAATGGAGAATTATCTGTTGGACATAGTTTTGTTCGCGGTGGAGATTTCCCTAGTATTGACAGAGCTAAAGGAGGTTTGTTAGGAGCTGATTTTGTTTCTAGACAAGGAAAGTGGCAAATCAAACGCATCTATACTTCAGAAAGCTGGAATCCTGGTTTAAATGGCCCTTTAGATCAACCTGGAATGAAAATAAAGCAAGGACATTATTTAGTGGGGATCAACAATCAAGAAATTTCTGCGACAGATAATATCTATCAATATTTAGATGGAACAGCAACCAAGCAAACAACATTACATATTAACGACAAACCTACCTTTAAAGGTGCTTGGAAAGAAGTTGTAAAACCAATTAGAAGCGAGAACTCTTTACGTCAACGTACTTGGGTAGAAGACAACAGAAGAAGAGTGGATAAACTTTCTGGTGGTAGACTGGGTTACATATGGGTGCCAAATACAGGCGGACCTGGATTTGTATCTTTTAACAGGTATTTCTTTGCACAACAAGACAAAGAAGGTGCTGTAATAGATGAGCGTTTTAATGGCGGTGGATTATTAGATGATTATATGGTAGATTTAATGACTCGTAAACCAAGAGCTGCATTAACCAATGAAGTTCCGAATGGAAAACCAATGCGTTTACCAGCAGGAATTATGGGGCCAAAGGTATTATTGATCAATGAGCTTGCTGGTTCTGGTGGAGATTTTTTCCCATGGGTATTTAGACAGCAAAAAGCTGGTTTACTAATTGGTGCTACAACTTGGGGTGGATTGGTAAAATCTTCTACTCATTATAGATTGATTGATGGCGGTTCTTTAACCGCTCCAGACAATGCCGTTTTTGACCCAGCAACAAATACTTGGGTTGCAGAAAATTCTGGGGTTGCTCCAGACATTGCTGTAAGACAAAATGCCAAAGCATTAGAATTAGGGAATGACCCTCAATTAGAAAGAGCAGTAACTGAGTTACTAAAACAATTGAGAAGAACCAAAAAGAAGAGTATTACTCCTCCTCCATTTCCGAGGCCAACAAAAACAAATTAATTTTCACAAATCCTTGCTTTGAAATTCATTGCGGGGATTTTTAATATAGTTCATTATGCAAAAAATCAGCATTCTGTTTTTTACACTATTCATATTAGTTAGTTTAAAAACAACAGCACAATCAGACAAATATGCATCTAAAGTAACAACTTTAGACAGTACAATTAAAACATTATATAGTGTAATCTCTGGTGAAAAAGGAGAAGCTAGAGATTGGGAATTGTTCAAGTATTTATTTAGACCTGAGGCAAAATTGATTCCGACTGGAACCAACAAACAAGGCGTTCATGTTGCTAGATATATGACACCACAAGGGTATATTGATTCTTCAGGAAAGTGGTTAGTTGACAATGGTTTTTTTGAAAAAGAAACCGCGAGAACAGTACATAAATTCGGGAATATTGCGCAGGTATTTACTACTTATGAAGCCTATAGAAGTGAAGCAGACGAGAAACCTTTTATGACTGGTATCAATAGTGTTCAAATGCTATATGACAACAAACGTTGGTGGATTGTAAATATTTATTGGCAACAAGCAAGTAAGAAGAATCCAATTCCGAAAGAGTTCAAAGCAAACAATTAAACTCGCCACTATAAAAAGAGCAAATAATAATAATCCTGATTCTCATCAGGAGAAAAAAGTTGAGCACAAATCTTAAACTTATCTTAAAGTAATCCCAAAAATTCTATCATTAAGTAAGTTTCCACTAATCTTGCTCAATAATTAGATAAATTCTCATAATAACTCTCCCCTAACCCATTTAACAAACATGAATTTAAAATATATTTCAACAGTAGTATTTTTTTTATTTGCAATTAATATAACACATGCACAACATAAGAAAACTGATAACATTTTAGGTTCTAATTATACATTCCATTCAAAAACAAAAGGAGAAGAGCAACAGCTTCAAGTCTACTTACCTGAAAACTACACTAAAAACACAGCCGCTAAATACCCCGTACTCTATGTACTTGATGGTCAAAACTGGTTTTCTTCTGCCGTATCATTACATAAAGTTTTTACAGGTTCAGGAACTGGTTTTAAATCTATCCCAGATTTTATTGTCGTTGGAATTACAACTAATTGGGAAAAGAGACAAGAGTTTTTTGGAGCTTCAAATAAAAAAAATGCAATCCATTTTATAGAAAAAGAAGTGATTTCCTTTATAGATGAAAAATTTAGAACATCCAACGAAAGACTCCTTTTTGGTTGGCAATTTGCTGGAGGGTTTGTAATAAATACACTTGCAGAAAAACCAGATTTATTTAGTGGATATTTAGCTGCTACACCTGTATTTTACAATCCTTCTGTAATTGACAATTTGCTATCTAATCATAAAAACTTAAAAAGTTTCTTATATATAGGTGGAACAAAAGAAGAAGAAAATGACGGGGTTAAACCAACAATCACAATATTAACAGAAAAAGCTCCTAAAAGTTTTGATTGGACTTATAAAGAAATAAGTGCTTACGGTGCATTTGGACACAGAATAAGTCCTATTGAAACATTGGCATATGGGCTGAGAGCTTATTTTTATGACTACAAGTTATTAGAATTTAAAAATGTGAATGACTTCACCACAAAAGGTGGATTAAGTTATGTCAAAGAATTCTATAAAAAAAGAGCTAAAAGATATAATATATCAGGAGATATGGGACAATGGGGCATGTACATCCTTGTGCGTCTCGCAGTTCGAGAAAATCACTTTGCTACGTTCGAATTATTAATGAATGAATTCAAAAAAACCAATTTTATTGAAAACCTTGGGAATTGGCAACTTGGTTCATATGCAAAAGTTTATTTAGACAATAATAAACCTAATGAAGCCATAGAGTTTTATACTAAAATTGCAAAAAAGAATCCTGAATCTCCTGGTGCACTTAATGGCTTAGGAAAAGCCTATTTAGCAAAAGGTAACAGAAAAAAAGCGATTGACTTTTTTAAGAAAGCCATTAAACATGCAGAGAAAAATGAAAACCCAAATTTGAATACTTACAAACTTGATTTAGAAAACATCAAAAAACAATAAGTATTAGCCTTTAAATTTCATTGTTAGGTGCACCACTTTTTTAGTTTCAGTATTTGTCTTCAAAATGTTTAAGTTTGCCTAAAACTTCCATTTTTAAGTAAATTCCCACTAAACTTGCTCAATAGTTCTGTGATGTAACCTTTATTTAAAAAGCAGGTCATTAAATAAAAATCAAATGAAAAAAATAATATTCTCAATACTTCTTGTTTTAACAGTTCTTGCACTTATTCTTAATCAATTTTTTAAAAAAGAAGAAAAAGAATTGAGCCTCAATCAAATAAAAAAAGAGGCCACTAATTTTTACAATAGCAAGAAATACAACCAAGCTACTAATAAGTATCTTAAAGTTATTGAGCTTTCTGATTTTGAAAGTCAAAAACAAAGTGCTGCATATAACGCAGCTTGTTGTTTCGCATTACTTAAAAAAACAGATAGTGCTTTTATTCTTTTAGAAAAAGCAATTGCATTTGGCTACAAAAACAAAGAACACCTTACAACAGATTCTGACCTAAAAATCCTACATAACAGCTCAAAGTGGGAAGGATTAATTGCTAGAATTCCTAAATCAAAAACACTTAATAGCGATCCAGAATTAGCAGAAATAATCACCAAAGACATTCATCATTTTTGGGAAGCTTATGATTTATCAGAAAAAAAGCCAAACAATGCTCGTGAGATTTATAAAGAGTACTATTTTGATAAGGCAAGTGATGGAATGAAAGATTATGTTGGATCTAAAATAAGTTCTATAAACTACTTTATTAAACACATTGAATCTCGTCCAAAATTATATCGCAGTATTAGAGCGAACACCTTAAAAGTTGATGATCACAGAAAAGAAATCCAACAAAGTTTCAAAAACTTTAAAGCAATCTATCAAGAAGCGAAATTCCCTGATGTTTACTTTGTTATTGGCGCGTTTACAAGTGGTGGAACAGTTTCATCTGCAGGATTATTAATTGGAACCAATCAAATGAGTGATGGTAAGAACGTAAATACCGAAGAGCTTACTTTTAGAGAAAAAATGCTCATGAATAAATCTAAGTTCTTGCCTCATGTTGTTGCTCATGAGTTAATTCACTTTCAACAAAATGAAATGAAAAGAGATACCATCACATTAGGATATGCAATTAAAGAAGGAATGGCCGATTTTTTAGGAGAGTTAATTAGTGGGGAAACTGCAAATAGAAAAATATTTGATTGGACTATAGGAAAAGAAAAACAGATCTGGGCTGATTTTGAGAAAGACATGTACTTTAATCGCTATAGTAATTGGATAGCAAACTCTGGGAGTGCTTCAAAAGATAGCTACCCAGATTTAGGCTATTGGATTGGCTACGAAATTTGCAAATCGTACTACGAAAACTTTAATGATAAAAAACAAGCTATCTACAACATGCTTCACATTGAAGATTACAGAAAATTCTTAACAGAAAGTAAATGGGAAGCAAAGCTTGAAAAAATAAACTAAATTATGACTGACAATTTCATTCAATAATTGCTAAACATCATGTCAAGCAAAAATCTAGCCTTTAAACTTCATTGCTAAATGCACCACTTTTTTGGTTTCAAAGAAATCTTCTTCAAAGTAGTCTGGTAAATCATATATAGTAGCAGAGGTGTATTTTTCTAGCTCTTCAGACAAATCACCACCTTTTAAATACAAGATTCCGTTTTTTAAAGGGTGATTTTGCTTTTTAGCAATTCTCCCTTTTGTCCAACGTACAAAGGTTTCCATATGTGCTACTGCTCTACTTACAATAAAATCGTATTGGTCTTTAACCTCTTCTACTCTACCATGTGTAGTTTTTACGTTTTGTAAGCCTAACCCTTCTGCAACTTCGTTTACTACTTTTATCTTTTTACCGATAGAATCTACCAAATGAAACTGCGTTTCTGGAAATAAAATTGCCAATGGAATTCCAGGGAATCCTCCACCAGTTCCAACATCTAGTACTTTAGAACCTGGTTTAAACGGCATCACTTTTGCGATACCTAAAGAATGCAATACATGACGTAAGTACAACTCGTCTATATCTTTACGTGAAACCACGTTGATTTTTAAGTTCCAATCTTTATACAACTCTTGCAATTTTGCAAATTGTTCGATTTGTTCTTCGGTTATATTTGGAAAGTATTTTTGTATAATTTTCATAAAGTAGTTATAAAGTGCAAAAATAGTTAATTGTTTACAAACAAATCGCAACAAAAACTGACGTTTATCATATAAAGAAAAAACAAAAAGCATATTTTTGCGTCTTATTAAGAAATACATATGAAAACTATACAATTTTCAAGAATAGATAAAGCCAAGTTTTTTAGAACGTTGAACAAGCGTGTAAATACTTATTTTAAAGACAACGATCTTAAAAGAACAGGAAACTGGAAACTTTACACGAAGGCAGTTATTATGTTTTCTATGTTTTTAGTTCCGTTTATTTTAATCTTAACGGTCTCTATGCCACAATGGTTAATGGGATTATTAATGATTGTTACTGGTATTGGAATGGCTGGTGTTGGAATGAATGTAATGCACGATAGTAACCACGATTCTTTTTCAAGTAAAAAATGGGTTAATAAATTAATGGGAAGTAGTATTTATATTTTAGCTGGTAATGTGTACAACTGGAAAGTGCAGCACAATGTATTACACCACACATTTACAAATGTAAAAGACCATGATGAGGATATTGATGCTGGTAGAATTATTCGTTTTTCTCAACACTCAAAATGGTTTCCTATTCATAAATTTCAAAAGTTCTATTCAATCTTTTTATACGGATTGTTAACTATTAATTGGGCAATTACCACAGATATCAAGCAAATGCACAGTTATTTAAAACGTAAATTATCGTACGGTAAGTTTCCAAATCCAAAGGTAGAATGGACAAAATTGATTCTTTCTAAAGTGATCTATTACGCACTTTGGATTGTATTACCTTTATTGGTATTAGACATTGCATGGTGGAAAATAGTGCTCGGATTCTTTGTAATGCATTATACAGCAGGAATGATTTTAAGTTTGGTTTTTCAATTAGCACATATTGTACCAAATACAACAATGCCAGTACCAGATAAAGATGGTAATTTAGAGCATACGTGGGCTGTACATCAATTGTACACTACCTCTAATTTTGCACCTAGCAGTTGGATCGTAAACTTTTATACTGGTGGATTAAATCATCAAGTAGAACATCATATGTTTCCACATATCTCACATGTACATTATGATAAATTGGCAAAGATTGTAAAAGACACTGCCAACGAATTTAATTTACCTTATAACGAATACCAAACAATGCGTAAGGCTGTTGTAGAACACTTTAAACATTTAGGTAATTTAGGAAAACAACCTGAAATAGCATAACAACAAACAACTACACACAACTAAAAATCATGTCAAATTTATTATCAGACAGAATTAACAGTCTGCCCGTTTCACAAACGTTGGCAATGGCTGCAAAAGCTAGAGAATTAAAATTAGCCGGTAAAGACATTATCAGCTTAAGTTTGGGAGAACCAGATTTTAATACTCCAGATTTCATTAAAAATGCTGCCATTGAAGCAATCAATCAAGATTACAATTCGTATACACCAGTAGATGGTTATGTAGAATTAAAAGAAGCTATTTGCACTAAATTTAAGCGCGATAACAATCTTGACTATCAACCAAACCAAATAGTAGTTTCAACAGGAGCTAAACAATCTATTGCTAACATTGCACAGGTATTATTAAACCCAGGTGATGAAATATTATTACCAGCACCTTATTGGGTAAGTTACTCTGCAATTGCAACTTTATGTGAAGCGAAGTTTGTTGAAATCCCGTCTTCGATAGACAATGATTTTAAGATTACTCCAGCACAATTAGAAGCAGCAATTACGCCAAAAACAAAAATGATTTTCTTTAATTCCCCAAACAATCCTTGTGGAAGCATGTACAGCGAAGAAGAATACAGAGCATTGGCTGCTGTTTTAGAAAATCACCCTCAAATTTTCATCTTATCTGATGAGATTTACGAACATATAAACTATGGTACTAAAACATTTAGTTTTGCTTCCATAGAAAGCATGTATGATAGAACAATTACCGTAAACGGATTGGCAAAAGCATTTGCTATGACCGGCTGGAGAATTGGATATATCGGCGCTCCGGCATGGATTGCTAAAGCATGTACAAAAATGCAAGGTCAGATTACTTCTGGAACAAATTGTATTGCTCAGAGAGCTGCAATTACTGCTGTATTAGCACCAGTCTCAAAAATCAAGTTTATGGTTGATGAATTTAAACAACGTAGAGATATGGTGTTGGATTTACTTGGTAAAATTGAAGGATTCAAATTAAACATTCCTGATGGAGCATTTTACGTTTTCCCAGACATTTCTGCTTTCTTTGGAAAGACTATCAAAGGAAAAGAAATTAAAACAGCAGGAGATTTTTCTATGTTATTATTAGAAGAAGCGAATGTTGCAACTGTAACAGGAGAAGCTTTTGGAGCACCAGATTGTATCCGATTATCATACGCTGCATCGGTAGAACAATTACAAGAAGCTGTTAGAAGAATAAAAGAAGTATTGAATTAATTATTCAATCTTAACATCATATAAAAACTCATTTATGCTGAATTTATTTCAGTCTTAAATGAGTTTTTTTTTATTTCTAAAATAGGATAACTACCAAGACAATGGCAAAAAGTGATACTTGTAAAGCAGTTCCGGCTTGACTTTGAAGTTTGTCATGGCTGTTTACGATTGAAGACTTAATTCGAGACAATGATTTACGTCTCATTTCTCTGATATTAAATTTTATTTCTTCTTTATAACTAGAAGTTAATATTCCTCTTTCGATGACTCGTGGGTGTGTTGCTAATTTCATGTTTTTAAGTTTTAAGGTTATATAATTAAGACGAGAGATAAATAAAAATGTTACAGTAGCAATAATTATTCTCTGCAATAAAACATCTTCATCAAATTAGTAACTATCCAATAAACATGGGTATTTGAAATCAAAAAAAAACAGTTGAAAAAAATATTTTTTTTATGAAGATTTTAACTAGAAATCTTCATACATGTGATGGTTGTCTTTGTTAAAAAGGAAGCTTTTCAAGCTTCCTTTTTGGTTTTTTCAGATATAAAACAAGTGTATCATAATCTATAACTGCTTTCCCTTTATCTAAAACATCAGCACCAATAATCCCATGAACTTCTTTTGCATTATGTTGAGTTAAAGCAGTATTTACATGTGTTAAATCGAATAACACCAAATTACAGGTATTCGTTTTCCATTTTCCGATTTCTAGAAGGTTATTTTCAGACTTAAGCGTTTCCATATCTGTTGCACCAGCACCAGCTGCTTTTGTTTCAGATTCTTCTGCATGTAATTCAAAATGATCAATCAAATCAATACCAACACAAGAATTAGAAGCTCCAGTATCTAAAATAAATCGCCCTTTTATGTTGTTTATTTTTGCCTTTAACTCTAAATGATTGGTCGCCGTTTTCTTAAGCTTTATTTGAATGTATTTCTTTTTTTGTAATACTTTTTTAAGACTAGTCATTTAACCCTATTTTTGTGTTTGCTAAAATACAGTTTTAATGATTACCGATACACATACACATTTATATTCTGAACAATTTGATGAAGACAGAGCCGAAATGATCCAGCGAGCTAAAGATGCTGGAGTCACTCGGTTTTTTATTCCAGCAATAGATAGTTCATACACGCAAAGAATGTTGGATTTAGAAGAGAATTTCAAAGACGATGTGTTTTTAATGATGGGTTTGCATCCTACTTCTGTAAAAGAAAATTACAAAGAAGAACTAGCACAGGTTAAAGAATGGATTGACAAAAGAGATTTTATAGCTATTGGAGAAATTGGAATTGATTTGTATTGGGATAAAACATTTTTACCCCAGCAACAAGAAGCTTTTAGAACTCAAATACAGTGGGCAAAAGAAAAAAAAATACCAATTGTAATTCACTGTAGAGATGCTTTTGATGAAATTTTCGAAGTTTTAGAGACTGAAAAAAATGGTGATTTATTCGGTATTTTTCATTGTTTTACAGGGACTTTAGAGCAGGCACAAAAAGCAATTTCTTATAATATGAAACTAGGAATTGGTGGTGTTGCTACTTTTAAAAACGGAAAAATTGACAAATTCCTTAATCAAATAGCCATTAAACATATTGTTTTAGAGACTGACTCTCCTTATTTAGCTCCAACTCCATACAGAGGAAAGCGTAATGAAAGTAGCTACGTTACACAAGTAGCAGAAAAATTAGCCACAATATATGATTTAACTTTCCAGGAGATTGCCGAAATTACAACCCAAAATTCAAAAGATGTTTTTGGTGTCTAGTCAACAAATTACATATTACAAATCGCCAATTGGAACTACAGAGATTGTTGGAGATGAAAACGGAATTCAATCTGTATCATTATTAGATGAAGACTTCTCTACTCCACTCGAAGTGACAAAACCTGACTTACCAAATTTTTTGCAAGATTGCATTGTTCAATTAGATGAATATTTTGCAGGAACAAGAACAGAATTCGATTTAAAACTAAATCCGAAAGGAACTGAGTTTCAGCAAAGAGTTTGGAAAGAATTATTGAATATCCCCTTTAATAAAGTAAGAACCTACTTAGAGCAAACAAAAGCTTTAGGTGATGTGAAAGCAATTAGAGCAGTTGCTTCTGCAAATGGCAAAAATCCCATTGCTATTATTATTCCGTGTCATAGAGTAATTGGCTCTGATGGCTCATTAACAGGTTATGCAGGTGGACTTTGGCGTAAGAAATGGTTATTAGAGCACGAAAACCCTGTAAAACAACAATCATTATTTTAAACTATTTTTACAAATCACTCGTTTGAATTGTATGCTTAGAAAAATCGTGTTTTTTATTTTTTTATCTATTGGTTTTTTTGCCAGTGCTCAAACTGGTTCGTCAGATTTTAGGACAAAGAAATTTACAGTAGTAAAAGACACAATTCAGATTGATACTGTAAACATCAACTCTCAAAAATTTAAAGTAATTTCTGCAAATGACACTGTTATTCCTCCATCAGAATATCAGATGAATTTTATCAAAGCACTGCTAATTATCGACTCTAAAAAACATCCAGTTATTACTGTAGAATATTTTATATTTCCCGATTTTATTACCAAAACGTATCAAAAATTTGATAAAAGCAGTATTGTACCAACTACAAGTAACACTCAACAATTATATAGTTTAACAACCAATGTTAATAAGCAAAAAGCTCGACTTTTTAACAATTTAGAAACCAAAGGAAACGTTACACGTGGTTTAACTATTGGAAATAATCAAAACTCGGTTGTAAATTCTTCTTTAGACTTAAGCATTAAAGGGAATCTCTCTAAAGACGTTACTATAAAAGCCAATATTTTTGACACAAATATTCCGCTTCAAGAAAATGGATATTCACAAAACATCACAGATTTTGATCGAATTTTCATTGAATTTGAGCATAAGAAATGGCGTTTAAAAGCTGGAGATTTAGATTTAAAAAACAACGAGAGTTACTTTATGCCTTTTTCCAAAAAAGTTTCTGGAATAGAAGTTGAAGCAATGGTAAATGACAATACAACTATTTTGGCTTCAGGAGCAGTTGTAAGAGGTAGGTTTGCATCGTTTAAATTTATCGGTAAAGAAGGAAACCAAGGGCCCTATAAAATTATTGGAGCAAACAATGAGGCTTTTTTAATTATAGTTGCTGGCAGTGATGCATTATTTCTTAATGGTGTCTTATTAAATCGTGGAGAAAACAAAGATTACACAATTGATTATAACACTTCTGAAATTAGGTTTAACACTGTTTTCCCAATAACAAATGACATGCGTTTTCATTTAGATTATCAATACTCTGACAAAAATTACACCCGTTTTGTTACTTATGAAAAAACAAATTATAGGACTGAGAAATTTAGTGTAAATGGCTATTTCTACAATGAAAACGACGCAAAAAATCAACCTGTACAACAAAATTTGTCCGATACTCAAAAACAAATTTTAGCAGATGCAGGAAACGACACCTCTAAGATGTTTGCTAATAGTGCATATCTAGATGCCTATTCAGATAGCCGAATTTTGTATAAAAAAGTAGTTGTTGGAGTCTTAAAAACCTATGAATACTCCACTTCTCAAACTGATGAACTGTACAATGTAGCGTTTACGTTTGTTGGGACCAATAAAGGAGATTATAGTTTGGACAAAACCATTGCTATTGGAAATATTTACAAATATGCAGGAATAAATCTAGGAGATTACAATCCCATTATTCGTTTAATAGCACCTTCAAAATCTCAAGTAATGGCAGTTAACACCAGCTACAGTCCATCAGAAAAAACAAGTTTTTTTGGAGAAATTGCATTGAGTAACAATGACGCGAATTTATTTTCTACAATAAATGATTCTGAAAACAAAGGAATGGCGGCAAAACTGAATTGGAAACAGACTCTAACAGATACCAAATGGAAATTTGTTTCTGACATTGGATATGAGTTTTTACATCAGAATTTTGCATCAATTCAACGATTTCAAACGGTAGAATTTAATCGTGATTGGAATATTATAGATCCACAGGGAAATCGTCATCAAATAAATGCATTATTTACTTTAGGTAACAAAAAAAAATCAATCTATACATATGGATTTAACCTCATTGAATACAGTGATAACTACAACGGAATAAAACACAATTTCAATAGTAAAACTAAATTAAAAAACACCTCAATTTCATCTAAAGTAAGTACTCTAAACAGCTCTTCTTCTATTGAAGAAAATAACTTCTTAAGAGCAAAAGGAAGCTTAGAGCATTCATTTAAGAACGTTTGGATTGGTGGGTTTATCAATTTAGAAACCAATAAAAGAGAACTAAAAACTACCCAAAAGTTAAGTAATTTGAGTCACCAATTTAAAGAATACGAAACCTATATCGGAATTGGTGATAGCACAAAAGTATATTCGAAATTTGGTTTTAATTATCGACAAAACGATAGTATAAGAGCCAATGCTTTTACAACTATAAATACCCGAAAAACTTTTTACATAAATAGTAGAATTATTCAAAACAAGAACACCAATTTATCAGTATTCGCAAATTTCAGAATCACAGACAATGCTTTTACCAACAATGTAAAAGCATTGAATTCAAAAATTACTTACAGCCAAAAGTTGTTTGATAATTTCATCAATTTTAATACTGTTTACGAAACATCATCTGGAAATATTCCAAGACAAGAATATGTCTATATAAAAACAGAACCCGGACAAGGATATTATACTTGGATTGATTATAATAATAATGGAGTTCGAGAATTTAATGAGTTTGAAATAGCCATCTATAAAGATCAGGCAGAGTATTTACGAGTTGCGCTGCCTAACATAAAATTCATTAATACACAAAGAGCAAAATGGCTGCAAGTTTTCACGATAAACCCATCGAAATGGGGGGCTAAAACAGGCATAAGAAAAGTAATTTCTCACTTTTACAACCAAACACATTTTGTAATTGATAATGAACAAAAAAGAGCTACTAATTCTTTCAATTTAAACCCTTTTGATATTGATGAATCTAAGTTACTTGGATTAAATTTTAGTTTAAGAAACAGCTTGTACCTTAACAGAGGTTTAAAAAAATATCGTTTTGTTTTTACCTATGGAAAATCCAAAAACAAACACTTATACAGTATTGGAAATCAAGAAAACAATACAACCCTACATCAATTAGAATTTAAACATCAATTAGATAAATTTTGGATGTTTGATTTACAGGCTAACACTACAAAAGACGCTGTTGATACCGAAAACTTCACCAATCAGAATTATCAAATAAGGTCATTTGAATTAGCACCGAAATTCACATTTGAGTTTAGTAAAAATCATCAGTTCTCTTTCTTCTATAACTTCAAAAACAAAGAAAACAGAATTGCAAGCTTAGAAACCTTACAACAACAAAAACTAGGGAGTTCTTACTATTATAAATCTAAAAAAAGCGCAATGATAAGAGCTGAGTTAAACTTGTTTCTGAATGATTTCACAGGCAGTCAAAACAGCCCTGTAGCTTATCAAATGTTAGAAGGTTTACAGGCTGGAAGAAACTACACATGGTCTGTATTATTTCAACAAAAAGTGAATTCATTTTTAAATCTTAATTTCAATTATTTAGGAAGAAAAAGTGAGAATTCTACAACAATTCATACTGGAACAGTTCAATTAAAAGCTAGTTTTTAGAGCAAAAGTATTTATATTGCACAAAAATATAAGCTATGAAAAAAATTACAACCTTAGTATTGCTATCACTCTTTTTTACAACATTTTGTTTCTCGCAAGAGACTAATATTGAAGAAACTAAAAAACACGAAGTAAAAATAAACAGCATCAGTTTAATTGCCTTTAAATGGTTAGACGTTTCTTATGAATATTTGATAAATAAAGAATCTTCTTTTGGTATTGGAACTTTAATCAGCTTTAATGATGATGAAGGTTTTGACTCTTATAGAACTTTTTCTTTAACACCATATTACAGACGCTATTTCTCTAAAGGATATGCAAAAGGTTTTTTTGTTGAAGGGTTTGGTATGCTAAACACATTCAAAGAACATCACTATTTCTATGGATTAGGAGCAAATAATCACACTGAAACTCTCACCGATTTTGCTGTTGGGGTTAGTGCTGGCGGTAAATTTGTGACTAAAAATGGGTTTGTAGCAGAAATTTATTTAGGCCTAGGTAGAAACTTAATAAATGATTCTTATTATGAAAATTTTATAGTAGGTAGAGGAGGAATTTCATTAGGGTATCGATTTTAACTTTCTTGTAAAAAACACAATTAAATTGTTATTCGATATAATTGAAAATCATTATATACGTTATACTTAATATCGTACTTAAACTTAAAAATCAACCATGAAAAAGCTTTTTTTTACCCTTACCTTTTTAACATCCATCTATAGCCAAGCTCAACAAGAAATTAAATTAGATCTTTTTGATGCATTGGCGTTAAAAACTATTGAAGTAACATATGAAAGATATTTAGACGATCAATCTTCTTTAGGTATTTCTGGAATGATAAACTTTGAAAAAAATTCTGCAGATTTCAATTACAATGAAAAACGTTCTATAACTCCGTTTTTTCGTCATTATTTCACAAAAGATAGTAACTGGAATTTCTTTGGAGAAGGTTTTTTTAGTTATAATTTTGGAGAAAAAGAAATTGAAATGGATGGAGGACCAAACACGTATGAAGATTATTCTGATGGTGCACTAGGTGTAGCTGTTGGAACTAAATATGTGTCAGAACAAGGTATGGTTATCGATATTTATGCTGGATTAGGAAGGAACTTATTTGGAACAAATTCTCCAGTAATTCTTCCCAGAGTTGGCGTAAATGTTGGCTGGAGATTTTAATTCATTAACTAAAAAACATTCAAAAACCTCAAGACAATGTTTTGAGGTTTTTTTATTTAACATTTCATAAACAGCTAAACTGTTCTTTTTGCTTTAAGTTTATTACAACTTAAACATCCTATTTTGAAATACTTACACCAAAAAAAATTATTACTTTTCATTTTCACGCTATCTCTTTTTTATTCTTGCAACCATAAAAAAGAATATTCAGGTTCTGATAATTTTTCAACAACAAAAATTGAAATTAATAATGGGAAATGGATTCTAATTGGAGACTTAACCTATCCTAAAAACAAGGATTCTGTTTCTTTAGTTGTATTGTTCAATAAAGCATTTGGAAACAGAACGGCCTATAAAAAACTAACTAAACAACTTTCAAAAAAAGGAATTGCTTCCTTAAATATTGATTTAAGAGGCCACGGAGAGAGTATCAATGCAGGGAGGTTCGTTCCTCGTAAAGTCCCTAAAGATCCTATTATTTGGGATGCCGAAAAAGATATTATTGCAGTTCAAAAATACATAGTAGATACATTGCCGTTCAAGGTTAAAAAACTTGGGGTTCTAGGAAGTAGTTATAGTGGTGAGGAAATGGCAGAGGCTGGTAGAATTTTTCAATTCGCTGATGCCTATGTTACTTTATCACCTGGCTCTTTTAGTAATGAATCTATCTCTGGAATAGACAAAAGCAAAGTGCCTTGGTTTTTTATTACCTCAAAAAACGAACGTTATTTAAAAGAAATCACTAAAAGTGTTCAGAAACAAAGTCAAAATGTTGAGTTGTTAATTGTTCCTGGAAAAAAGCACGCATCTGACTTATTAGAAAACAATAAAAACCTAACTGAAATTATTGCCGTTTGGTTTAAAAACAACTTAAAATGATTAAGAAAATCATACTCTTACTCTTAATAGGACTTCCGTTTTTGACTCAAGCTCAAACAGATACAACTAAAGATTTAAAAGCCTATTTCTCAGCAACGATTGTAAATGACATTGACACTTCAATTAAATGGTATACAGCCATGTTGGGTTTTGAAGTAATTGACAAAATAGTTTCTAAAAAAAGAGGCTTTAAGCAATCTAACCTTAAAAGAAAAGGATTACTAATTGAATTGATCGAGTTAGACAAGGCTATTACGCTAAAAAAAACCATTCCAAATTATCATGATAAAATGCGGTTTAAAGGCTTCTTTAAAATAGGTTTTATGGTCTCTGATTTTGATGCATGGATTGCTCATTTAAAGAAAAAAAATGCTCCTTTTTATGGAAATATTGTTACAGATAACATCTCAAAAAAAAGAATGACAATAATCACAGATCCTGATGGAAACCGTATCCAGCTTTTTGAAAAATAAAACTGTAAATTAGCTAGCTAACGGATAAAACTGCAAAACTCTTGGGAAAAATAACTAGAAGAAATTTTATCAACGGTACATTAATGGCCGTTGGCGCTTCTATGTTACCTGATGGATGCAAAATCGATTCTGTAATAAATACACTTGCGCCATTATATTATCCGCCAGAACTTACTGGACTTAGAGGTAGCCACTTAGGTTCAAATACGCATGCGCATAGCAAAGCTTGGGGAAACAAATCTGATTGGGGAGTTACAACCAACTTAGAAGAGGAGTACGATTTGATTGTTGTTGGTGGAGGAATTAGTGGGCTTTCAGCAGCTTTTTTTTATCAACAAAAACATGGAAAAGACAAAAAAATTTTAATACTAGACAATCATGATGACTTTGGTGGTCATGCAAGAAGAAATGAACACACCATTGGTAATGATACTCGATTGATTTATGGAGGCTCACAAACATTTGTCAGTCCTCATACAAAAAGTGAAATTGTTTTAAAACTCATCAAAGAGATTGGAATAGATTTAGACCGATTTAAAACCGCTTATGATGTAGATTTCTTTAAAAAACATGATTTAGGAGCCATTACATATTTCAGTAAAGAAAAATTTGGAGAAGACAAAATAGTACAACATCCATTTTGCCATTATCCTTGGTTTATAGAAGGAATTCAACGTCCAAAGCTTTCATATGAAGAAGCTGTAAAACAAGTTCCTTTCAGCAAAACCGGAAAAGAACAATTATTGCGAGTGGTAAAAGGTGGTTTGTATTTAATTAAAGTTCCTAAAGAAAAATTAGAAACGTATATTTCTACACATTCTTATTTCCATTATCTCAAAAACACTTTAAAAGTTGATGATCCTGATGTATTGGAAATGGCAAGAAACTCTTGTTCAGATTTTGCTGGTCCAGGAGCTGACGTGATTAGTATTTATGAAGCCTTGGAATGTGGTGCCTTAGGATTAGACCCAGTAAAGTCACTAATATATGTGATGGGAAAACAAGGGTATGAAGAAAGTAAGCAAAAACACGGTAATATCTTAGACGAAGATGATCCATACATTCATCATTTTCCTGATGGGAATGCTACTATTGCACGAATGTTAGTAAAGAAAATGATTCCGAATGTAGGAAAAGGCGATAATGCAGAAGAAATTATCTTATCTAAATTTAAATATGAGCAGTTAGACAAGTATAACAATATTGTTCGCTTACGGTTAAATAGCACGGTTGTTAATGTTAAACACAAAGGCGATCCTAACAACTCAAGCGAAGTTTTTGTGAACTACATCAACGATAACAAGTCCTATCAGGCAAAAGGGAAAGCTGTTGTAATGGCGTGTTATAACAAGATGATTCCGCATATTGTTTCTGGTCTTCCAAAAGAACAAGATGCTGCACTACGAAGAAGTGAAAAAATTCCGTTACAGTACACAACCGTTGGATTAAAAAACTGGAAAGCAATCAAAGAATTAGGCATGGGAATTGCCATGTCTCCAGGAAATATGCATCAAGTAGTAATGATGGATTTTCCAGTGAGTATTGGAGGTTATAATTTCACAAAATCACCAAATGATGCTTGTGCAATTCAAATGATAGGCTGCCCGCTTGGAGGCACAGCTGGCAAACCGCCAATTGAGCAATTTAAAGAGGCTCGTTACAAAATGTTAGGATTGCAATTTGAAGATTACGAGAAAGAAATCAGAGCACATTTAAGTGGTATGTTACCCAAAGAATTGTTTGATTTTGATAGAGATGTTGAGAGTATTACTGTTAATCGCTGGCCACATGGTTATGTGTATGGAGGCTCTAGTTTATACGATTCTGACTTACCAGAAATGGCGAAAATCGGTAGACAACCATTTGGTAGAATTACCATAGCAAATATTGATTCTGCGCCAAGTTCTTATGCACATGTTGCCATAGAACAAGCATGGAGAGCTGTGAATGAATTGGGTTAGATAAAAGCAAAAACCCTCATCAGATTGATGAGGGTTTTTTGTTTATGAGGCACTGAAACAAGTTCAGTATAGCACCAAGTGTCTATATTTTTTGCAACCAAGTCTTTGCATTTACTTCTTGGTCAATAATTGTTTTTAAGTCAGAAATTGAAACACGACTTTGCTCCATTGTATCTCTATGTCTAATCGTTACTGTTTTATCTTCTAATGTTTGATGATCTACAGTAATACAAAACGGTGTTCCGTTTGCATCTTGCCTTCTATAACGTTTTCCTACAGCATCTTTTTCATCATAAAACACATTGAAATCCCATTTTAAATCATTTAAAATTTCACGTGCTACTTCTGGTAAACCGTCTTTCTTTACCAATGGTAAAACGGCTGCTTTAAATGGCGCTAAAACTGATGGCAATCTCAATACTGTTCTTGTGGTCCCATTTTCTAGCTCTTCTTCTTGTAATGCGTTAGAAAACACAGCTAAGAACATTCTATCTAAACCAATAGAAGTTTCTACTACATATGGAGTATAACTTTTATTTTCTTCGTGATCAAAGTATTGTAATTTCTTTCCAGAGAATTCTTCATGTGCTTTTAAATCAAAGTCTGTTCTTGAGTGAATTCCTTCTAATTCTTTAAATCCAAATGGAAATTTGAATTCAATATCTGCAGCAGCATCTGCATAATGTGCTAATTTATCATGGTCGTGAAAACGATAATTCTCAGCTCCCATTCCTAAAGATAAATGCCATTTCATTCTGGTTTCTTTCCAAGCAGTATACCATTCTTTTTGCGTTCCTGGTTTTACAAAAAATTGCATTTCCATTTGTTCAAACTCACGCATTCTAAAGATAAATTGTCTTGCAACAATTTCGTTTCTAAATGCCTTACCGGTTTGTGCAATTCCAAATGGAATTTTCATCCTACCTGTTTTCTGAACATTTAAGAAGTTTACAAAAATCCCTTGTGCAGTTTCTGGACGTAAATATAAATCCATTGCAGTTTCTGCAGAAGCACCTAATTTTGTTCCAAACATTAGGTTGAATTGCTTTACTTCTGTCCAGTTTTTAGAACCAGTTAATGGATCGGAAATTTCTAACTCTTCAATTAGAGCTTTTACATCAGCTAAATCTTCTTTTTCTAAAGAAGCCCCCATTCTAGATAAAATCGAATTTATTTTCTCAAAATATCCTAAAACTCTTCCGTTAGTAGCAACAAATTCTTCTTTATTAAAAGTATCTCCAAAACGTTTTTCAGCTTTCTTTACTTCCTTATCAATCTTTCCTTCTATTTTAGCACAATAGTCTTCTATTAAAACATCTGCTCTGTAACGTTTTTTAGAATCTTTGTTGTCAATTAAAGGATCGTTAAAAGCATCAACGTGACCAGAAGCTTTCCAAGTAGTTGGGTGCATTAAAATAGAGGCATCAATTCCAACAATGTTTTCGTGCATTTGCACCATTGCTTTCCACCAATATTCTCTAATATTTTTCTTTAACTCAACTCCATTTTGAGCATAGTCATACACCGCACTTAATCCGTCATAAATTTCACTAGATTGAAATACATAACCATATTCTTTTGCGTGCGATAGTACTTTCTTAAACTGATCTTCTTGTTTTGCCATAATGCTTGCAAAGATACATCAATCTAAAAAGTTAACAAGAAAAATTAATGCAATTTCGTACAGCGATAAATAAAGGCAGGTGGAATGTTTAACAACTCAAACCCTAATGAAATTTCGTCCTTAAAAACCTCTTTTAAATATTTGAAATAAGTCAAACTATATTGGTATTGAATAAAAGTTCCGTTTGCTTTTAAAGAATCTAATGAGTTTTTTAAAATAACTTGAGATATTTCTTTCGGAATAATAGTTAGTGGCAAGCTAGAAATGATATGACACGCTTTGGTATAGCCTAACTTTTCTAATTCAACTTGAACCTGTTCTGCAGAAACTTTTAACACCGTTAATTGTGGATGTTTGATTTGTTTTAAGTGCTTATAAAACTCATCATTTACTTCAAAACATATCAAATGTGCATCTGGTGCTATTTTTTTTAATATTTGATGAGTGATGACTCCATCACCAGCGCCCAATTCTACTAAAACTTTGGCTGTAGAAAAATCAATGTTTTTAATCATTTTTTGTGCTAAAAATCTTGAACTTGGCGCAATGGTTCCTGAAGTTTTTATATTCTTTACTGCCACTTTGAAAAAATCGATTCTCTTACTCACTTAATTGTTTTTTAGTATCTTAACTTTAAAAAGCTAAGAAAATGAAATATTTAAAAGATGTAGTACATCTTTTCTTTCCAAAAGTATGCAGTACTTGTAATACTAGTTTACTGCAAGCAGAAAGAATAATCTGTACTATATGTAGACATGACTTACCCATTATTTGTTACAGAGACTATAAAGATAATAAAATTAAAAATGCTTTTTCGGGAAGAGTTCCAATAGAAAACGCAATTTCCTTCTTATTTTATAGGAAGGAAGGCAAAACTAAAGAATTAATTCATAATTTAAAATACAAAGGCAATCAAAAAATTGGAACTTTTATTGGTGATTGGTTTGGACATGTTTTAAAAGAATCTCATCAATTTGAAGATATAGACTTTATTATACCCGTTCCTTTACATCCAAAAAAACTAAAATTACGAGGGTTCAATCAATTGACAACATTCGGAGTTTGTTTAGCCAAGCAATTAAACACTAAGTATCTTCCTAACATTTTGATTAGAACTTCTGCTTCAAAAACGCAAACATTTAAGCAACGTTTTGACCGTTTTAATAAAAATGATACTAAATTTAGTATCACAGACACAACTATTTTTGAAAGTAAGCATGTGCTACTAATTGATGATGTTATCACAACAGGAGCAACTTTAGAATCTTGTTGCAAAGAATTGCTGAAATCTGACGACATTAAAATAAGTGTTGTAACGATGGCATATACAGAATAATTTAATTGCAAATTGAATCCATTGCCATAAAAAATTTGTTATTTTGCAGTAAATTAAAATGTATTGAAACAGTTTTATAAAGTTTTATTTTCTCTATTAGCAATTATTCTTTTAACAAGTAATTGTGCGAAAAAAGGGAGGCCAAACGGAGGATTAAAAGATAGTTTAGCTCCAATAATGGTTACTGCAACCCCGCCTTATAAAAGTGTACATTTTAATAGTAAAAAAATTAAAATTTCTTTTGATGAATACATTACTTTAAAAAACATCAATCAACAATTAGTAATTTCCCCTCCGCTAAAATACAATCCAATAATTACTCCTCAAGGATCTCCAAGTAAAAATATCACCATAAAAATGGTCGATACCTTATTACCAAACACAACCTATACTTTTAATTTTGGAAATAGTATTCAAGACAATAATGAAGGAAATAAATTAAGGAGTTTTAAATATGTTTTCTCTACAGGGAGTTATATTGATTCTTTAAAAACAAGAGGTACCGTTATTGACGCTTATAAGACTGACTTTGATAAAAACATTAGTGTTTTATTATTTAAAATAGATTCTACCTACAACGACTCTATTATCTATAATAAGAAACCCAATTATGTTTCTAATACTTTAGATACTACGTTATTTAATATTACCAATGTTAAAAAAGGGAAATACCTATTAATCGCATTAAAAGATGTGTCTAACAATTATGTCTTTAATCCAAAAGAAGATAAAATAGGTGTTTATAATCGTTTTATTGAGCTCCCGAAAGACAGTATTATAAAGGAGCCTATATACCTATATAAAGAGATAAATGAGTTTAGGCTAACGACACCAAAGCAAGTATATAAAGGTAAAATTCAGTTTGGGTTTGAAGGAAATAACAAGAATATAGAGATCCTATTGCTTTCAAAAGTACCAGAAGATTTTAGAGCAATTAAAAAAAACGAACCAGAAAAAGATACTATTAATTACTGGCATACAACGATAAAAAATGATTCTTTAGTTTTTAAAATCACAAAAAACACGTTTATAGATACTGTAACTGTATTTTTAAGAAAAAAAATAATTGATTCATTAAAAATCAACTCCAATGTAAGTAGAACTTTAGATTTAAGAGATACATTAATTTTGACAACGAATAACCCAGTAGCGCATATTGACACTACAAAAATCATTTTTCTTGACAAAGATTCTTTACATGTACCTTTTACTCATACTCTAGAAAAAAGCACCAATAAAATTAAGTTTCTCTTTGATAAAAAACACAATAATAATTACAAGTTAACTTTATTACCAGCTACATTTACCGATATTTTTGAGACACAAAATGATACATTAAATTATAATTTCGCAACCAAAGAGCCAGACGATTATGGAAGTATTTCCATAAATGTAGTTAAAGGAACTTCAGCCCCAATAATTATTGAATTACTTTCAGAAAAAGACAAAAAGGTTCTTCAACGTGTAATTGTTTCGAGGAATAAAATAGTTGAATTTAAATTATTACCCCCTGGAAAATATCTGATTAGAGGAATTATTGACACAAACAATAATCAAAAATGGGACACAGGTAATTACCTAAGGAAAATACAACCAGAAAAAATCATTTATTTTCCTGGTGTTTTCAATATTCGTTCTAATTGGTATGTTTCAGAATCTTTTACAATAAATTAATAACTATTGAGTTATTGTATTTACGCTCATTTTAATATATTTGCTTTACTAAAAATATTACTTTTCATTGAAAAAGCCCCTTAAAATATTATTTTTTCTATTAATATCCCTTTCAGCTAGAGCACAGCATCTCACCCATGACGTTGGTGTTTTTATAGGGACTGCTACAATGCAAACCGACTACGGTCAAAGAGCAAATTTTCTTAGTAGTTATGGAAATAGTGCCTTGTCTTTAAGTTTAGTTCACTATTTACATTTTTTTAATGTTGATACTCGTTGGAATGCTGAAAACGATATAGCCAATCATCTGATGATTAAATCTGAATTTAACATCATGACAACTGCTAATTTACAGCACCATGGAGAATATACTGAAGGTACTTCTGAATTAGCGATGCAATTAAGAGCAATGAAAGGCTCTATTAAATTAACAAACCTTGGGGTTCAAGCAGAATATTATTTTAAAGATTTAAGAGAGTTTATGTTTCCGTTTTCTGAAATGAAATGGAACCCTTATCTAAGTTTAGGCTTTAAATATTCTAGATATAAAAACACACTAACCACTGAATTGGGAGATTGGAGAACAGACATATCCATTTTACCAACCAAGTATAGAGAGCCAGAGAGTATAGCTATTGGAAGTGGAGGTGCTTTTTCTTTTATTCTTGGAGCAGGAACAAGGTATAAGCTTTCTGAAAAATTCGATTTAGCAGGTAATTTTAATTGGCAGTTTTTCTTTTCAGATGCAGTTGATGGTTTACAAGTAAATGAGCTCTCAAACAAAAATAATGAATGGCTAATTCATCTTCAAGTTGGAATTATATATCACTTAAATTTCTCTGGAGGAATTTTTTGTAAAAAATAAAAAACATTCAACAATAAAAAACCCGATACATATTCTGTATCGGGTTTTTTATTGCTATTTATCTAAAACTTGTATACAAACCATTCCTCAAAATTATCCATTGGTCAACCGGTTACTACGGTTGAAGAGATCATGTGATTGTCTTCTGTGAATTATTTTGTATTGAATATTCTATTTTGATTAATACTCAACAGAAACAATTAATAATTATACGAATTTTTTAAGCGCCAAAATAACTCCTAAATGTATTCCTTCATGATAATTATTAAAAGCGACTGCCTTTTCAATAGAATCCAATTCAACACCTACACTTGTTGGGTATGTATTGAATGTTTCAAAAATCCCTTCATTAAAATCTTCCTCTAAAGTATCTGGTAATCCAGCGAACAAATCAGTCACTTCTTCAAATTCTTCTTTGGCAAATATTCTTGTTGGAAAAGTTCCTTTTTTATGTTCTTCTATCAGTTCATCAGGCACCAAACAATCCAAACCAGAAAGTTTGTAATGCAATAATTGTTGTGTCACCACTAAATGAGCAACATTCCAAGCAATATTGTTTTTAAATCCATCAGGAATTATATGTAATTGTTCTAGGGTTAAGCCATCAATTGCTTTTAATGTTAACTGTCTAGATTTTTTTAGAATATCAAATTGAGCCTTCATTATTTATCGTTAAATTTAGCCTCAAATATACAGCATAAAATGAAGAAAGTCTACTTTTTACAAACTTGTGATACTTGCAGAAGAATTTTAAAAGAAGTGAACCTAGATGGTTTTGAAAAACAAGAGATAAAAGCGAATCCTGTAACAGTTAATCAGCTAGAAGAAATGTATGCAATTTCAAATAGTTATGAAGCATTGTTTAATAAACGTGCAAAGCTATACAAGTCAATGGATTTAAAAAGTCAAGGAATATCAGACGCTGATTATAGACAGTATATTTTAGATGAATACACTTTTTTAAAACGCCCTGTTTTTATTGTTGATAATGAAATTTTTATTGGAAATAGTAAAAAAGAAATTGAACGATTGAAAGAGTATTTAGGCTAGTTGTTTTCTAACCATGTTTTTGTTCTTAACTCAACGTTTTCTTTTATGTCTTGCCAAAAAAGATTGATATCACCTGCGTGATAGTTTTTCATAAAAGACATAAAAAAACGCAACGGAAACTTCGGGTTTGTAGACCACACCATTCCATCTGTTATTTCAATTTTCAAAGCTTTAGTATACATCTTTTCATTAGAATATAAAAACCCTTTATGCTGATGTATCTCTGTTGTTTTACTTTCATTCCAACTAATTGGATTTGTAGTAACAGAACCTTTATATACATCTCTTTTTTTTGGATAGGAATTCTTTTTACGCGTATTCCAAGAAACAAAACCACCAGTTTCATTTGGTTCTGTCATGGGTTGGATAGTTTTAAATTCGTTTGGTTTGATTCCCATTCCCGGAATATAAGCTGCAATTAATCTTTCTTGCAACGGCTTATTATCAAAAAAATCTTTTAACAATTGCATGGTGTGATTTGTTCCTTGACTATGACTTGCTATAATAATTGGTCTGTTATTATTATAATTTTTTAAGTAAAACTCAAATGCTTTTTTAACATCAGCATACGCAATTTCAAAGGCCTCTTTTCCTCCTTTGTTATATAGCGAATACGATTTAATATGTGCCTGTCTATAAATAGGCACATAGATATTACCTGATGTTACAAATGGCGAAGCTTGATTTTTTACAGCAGTATGAATTATTTTATTCTTCTGAATTACATCATCAATTGGAGCATTCCAACGCATATCTTTTGCCTCCATCAATAATGTTGGGTACACATAAAAAACATCTGCTTTTAAGGGTTTTAAATCCTCTGATGCAAATTTTTGTAATGACTTTGGGTATTTTATTGGCAACACCGCCCAAGAGCTTTCATTTGAATAATCTGGAGCAGCTGGAATATTTTTTGTTTTAAAACTTTGAGCCCGAAAAGTAGTTTTACAGGAATAAAAAACCACAAGAAAAATTAATACACTTGTGGTTCTTAAATATGTTTTAAAGCTCAATCGCATTCAATATATTATTGTTCAGACTTATAATTTTCGTACGATTTTTCTTCAACCAGATCAGAACCTGTATAGGTGTTAATTTCTTTCTTCACGTCAGAACGACCATCATTAACATAATACACCGCTCTTGCCAAATCAATAAAAGTTTGTCCAAAATCGTTTGCACGTTCACACTCTCTAATATCATCTTCTATTTTCCACAATTTTTTATTTACTTCTAATAAATCATTGTGTAATTTTTTAAGATGAGAAGCGTCTTTAGCATCCGCGTAAATCATTTCAACATCTGGTGTTAGCGTATTATATTCGTGCTGAACATTTGCTGCTTTTTTTGCGTCTTTAATTTTAGAAAGTTTGATTTCTAAAATAGTGTATTTATCAATAATTTCTCCGTTAGAAACTTCTATTTTCATGGTATGCTGTTTTATGCAAATTTACGTTCTATTAATGAAAGAAAACGCTCTTCGTACTCTTCTTGGCTAGACCAATCGTAATCTGGCTTTACCATTTTGTTAATAAATCTCTTCGCTTCTTTTTCTGTTTTAAAAGAATTTATTTGAGAAACAACTCTATTAAAATCTCCTTGACTTCCATCAAACAAGTTTTTCACAAATGCAATTCTATCATTTAACCCTATTTGCAAATTCATTTGCAAGGCATCGTTTAAAGATTTTTTTTCTGGTGCCTTTTCAAACAAATCAGCAGCAACATCAACAGAAATAGTATCTTCTAATTCTTCCTCTAGAGTAACTACCTTTTTTTCTTCACTATTTTTCTCATCGCTATTTTCAGCAGTATCCGAAGAAAACAAGGTTTGCTCTAACTCATCAAATGGTTGCTCTAATATTTCTTCAACTATTTTCAAGATAGGTTCTTCTTTTATTTCTTGAATCTCTTCTTCATCTTCTTCATCTTCATCTTCATCTTCATCTTCTTCATCTTCTTCTTCTTCTTCTTCTTCTTCGAGAGTAATTACAACATGCTCATCACTTTCCTCAACAATAAATTCAACCACGATCTCCTCTTCTTCATCTAAAGATTCATCAAGAACCTCTTCAATCGTTTCTTCTACTTCATTTTTAATATCCTCAACAACAACATTCTCTATTTTTTCAAGAATTTCTTCCTTAGATTCGGTAGCATTTGGTGTTGTATTTATATATTCTTCTACATAAGCTAAAACTGCAAGTTTTTCATATATTTCATATGCTTTTTGCTTTAACACTAAAACATCTTCTTTGTTTTTTAGTTGTAAAATACTATGTGCTAAGCTAGTTAAGTCGGTTGCTAATTTTTTGTGCATAAGTTGATAAATTAATTGACGCTTGGCATCATTTTTTTAATAAATTTGTATGACTTGAAGTAAAATACAATTATAATCATATTTCAAGCA
>MAAC01011255.1_pt1 | contig 59959 bp, 43 predicted proteins | sample 1115981 | NCBI WGS metagenome assembly MAAC01 (sample SAMN04961126, study PRJNA320927) | seawater metagenome | isolation source: sample BD02T64 sea water enriched with oil for 64 days | place: USA:Gulf of Mexico | collected 2013-07-27 | reverse complement strand
AACCAAGGACCACCTGATTATGAGTCAGGTGCTCTAACCAACTGAGCTATGGGCCCCAATTGGACTGCAATATTAGGAAATACTTTTATATCTTGCAAACCCTTAAATAGAAAAAGATGCAACAAAATATGGACTATATCATCTTTGATTTGGGCGGGGTGATCTACGATGTTGATTATCACGCTACAATTCAGGAATTATCTAAAATTGGCGGAAGAGATTTCGGAGAATTTTTTTCACAAAAAAGGCAGCAGCCCTTAGTAGATCAATTTGAAGAAGGGAGAATTTCGGAAGACCAGTTTTTCCAATCCTTGCAGAATTTGTGTTATACGGATTGTTCTACGGAGGAGCTTATAGCGGCTTGGAATAAAATGTTGCTAGGATTTAGGGCAGAATCTATGGAATTCTTAAAATCCTTGAATCAGCAGTTACCTATTTTTCTTTTTTCGAATAACAATGCCACGCACTACGAGGCAATCCGGAAAGAAGTTGGCGCAGTCGAATTAGGCGTTTTTAACGACTTATTTGTCAATACCTATTACTCCCATACATTTGGACATAGAAAGCCACAGGAACATGCCTTTAATCATTTATTGGACCTTGAAGGGCTCAACCCAAGCAAGGGGCTATTCATAGATGATAGTGCTCAGCACCTAATTGGTGCGGAAAGTGCCGGATTGCAAGTGAAAAAATTAGAAATAGGAGAGCGCATTGAAAGCCTGTTAGGCCATTTATTGATCTAACAGGTCTAAATTAATTATTGTCCGGAAAAAAAATCTTTTAAGGCGTGGATGGCGTTATTTAACTCATCTTCGAAAACCAATACTTTTATTTTATCTCTAGATCCAGGAGAAACCCATCCTGCATGTATACTATTTTGGAATTCATCCTCCAGAGAGGCTTGAAATCCATGATCCAATAAATATTGATGAACTAAAGGAGCAGTAACACCAGTGCCTATATAGGCGGTTACTAAATTTGCATGATGAATCATACTTCGTCAATTTTTTTAAATCTTTTAATATTTGGGGGACTTATTGAATACTCAATAATTGAGGTAAATATACATCAAAAATACGAAGCTTTATAATTTTTTAACATAGCTTCAATAGGTATTTTGACTTGTTAAATCATTGAACTAGCTATATTTACAGGTGGTTCGGATTATTTTTTCAAAACAGAAGCTATTATAAATGTTAAAAATTAAACGGATTAATGATGTTATAAGGCTTTAGAAGCGTTGGATAGTTGTTTTTACAGGTGGGATTCCTATATTTGTATTCCTAAACAAAATAGACATGGCGAGTACTTCAGATATAAAAAATGGTGTTTGTATTAAATACAACAACGATTTATGGAAAATAGTTCAGTTTCAACATGTAAAGCCTGGTAAAGGAGCTGCATTTGTTCGTACCAAATTGAAGAATATTCAGACGGGAAAGAACTTGGATCATACCTTCCCTGCAGGAACAAAAATCGAGATTATTCGTATTGAAACGAGAAAGTATCAATTCCTATATGCAGAAGATACTGGATGTCATTTCATGAACACACAAGATTATGAGCAAATCTTTGTAGAAAAGCACATGATCAATGGAGGTGACTTTATGAAAGAAGGATCTATGGTAGATATCGTTTTCCATGTGGATGAAGAGATGCCATTGTACGGTGAGGTAGCGCAATATGTAGAATTGGAAGTTACCTATACAGAGCCGGGAGAAAAAGGGAATACAGCTACCAATTCAACAAAACCAGCTACCTTGGAAACCAACGCATCTGTACAAGTTCCTTTGTTTATCAATCAAGGAGATTTTGTAAAAATAGATACAGCCAGCGGAGTATATTCTGAGCGTGTAAAGAAATAATAAATAGCAAAGCTATCGACATAAAAAAAGGGAATCGAATGATTCCCTTTTTTTTGTGATTATATAAAAAAAGCTAATCAATGATTAGCTTTTTTTAGGACTAAAAAACAGCAGCGTTCGTGCTTGTTTTTCTATGACTTTCTCTACAATCGAAGCAGTAGTAATAGTTTTCAGACCATGTAGTCTCTTCTACTTTACCACAGCTATCACATGTTCTCAATGCCATTCTGTTATCATTTTCTCTACAATTAGAGCAGTAGAATTCAGAACCGTGCCAGTTGGTTAATTCTGCTTCACCACATGCCATACATTCTCTGTAATGGTCATTACGTTCTAATTTTAGGTATTCTAGGTTTTCATCCAAGTATAACGTTGGGAAATCAAACATACCTATCTTAGATTGTAAACGCGTATCCATAGAGTCTTTAAGACCAACTAATAGGATTCGTTTACCTAGCATACGCAATCTTTTGATTAATGGAATATAATCCGGGTCACCAGCAATGAATGCAGCAACATCAAAAGTGTTTAGTGCAGCATTACCCATGATAGATGCTGCAAAGGCGATATTCAGAGATTTATCTCTAGGTTTTAGATCATCATCATTTTGATAATCAATGTCGAAGACCTCAGCTTCGAAAAAACATTCTTCACGTAAGTACTTGTAAAATGCTTTTTGTCTACTTGGATTAAAATCCGGTTTGTTGATTGGCATTGAACCAAAGAAATTGGTTCTGATAATGTCAATATCACTTCCCGTTACTTTTTTTAAATGTTCTCTTATTAAAAGAGGAATTTTTTTGTAATCGACATCAAAGTCAGGAGAATCAAATGCTTCTAACAAATGTCTTTTGTTGTGAAACATCCAGCCACCGTCAATGAATGTCATTGTTCTAATAGCCATAATTGGGGATCGATTAAGCAATTAATTATTAAAAATTTGGGACTAAAATAATGCACAGAAAGGTTTGTTTTGACTTCTAAAATGGAATCATTAAAGCGTATTATAACATACTGCCTTTCTTCTTAAATTCTTTCTATAATATTTATTCTAGTCAGGCAAAGATACTATAAAAGATATTAATAGCAACTCCTTGTAGTTTATAATTTACTGTATCCTTGGTAGTTTGCTTAAATTTATATTATGTTATAAATACTATTTTAACATTTCATCGTATCGGTTATCATAGGATACAAAAATATTCAACCAAATTACGCGGGAAAGTCTAAAGTTAATAGGTGCTAGAATTACCAGTATTACCACGAAGAAAGAAATGAATTCCCAAATTTCCCATTCTAAACCTAAAAGATGTAATAGGGTAAATAATACGATAAATTGCCCAGTGATTAGGGCATAACTTACGTACATAGCTCCAAAATAGAAGCCTGGCTCTGGCATGAAATTTTCGGAACAGTGCGGGCATCTATCCTTCATTTTTCCCAAAGTTCCTAATTGGTACATCTTCGTCTCGAATAATTTAGAGCCTAAGCACCTCGGGCATTTAAATTTAAAGATACTTTGAAGGCGTGCTTTACCTTTGTCCATGGATGTTAATTTTAGGATCTACTTTTGAATATAATTACTGATACAGGAAGCCCAGTCATCTTGATCGTTCAAGCTAGGTACCAAATCCAAACTATCCCCTCCAAAAGATTGGAATAATTCTTCATATCCCTCACCAATTTCTACGAGTGTTTCCAGACAGTCTGCAACGAAAGCTGGAGAGAATACCAATAATTTCTTTTTACCTTCTTTAGCCAATTCTTCAATTCGCTTATCGGCGTAGGGTAATAACCATTCCTTACCCAATCTGGATTGGTAACAAAGGCTATAATTCTCTTCTTCCAAACCTAATTTTTCGGCGATACGAATAGTTGTCTCCTTACAGGCCGTTTCATATGAATAGCTGTTTTTTGCATTGAGTACACCATCCCTTTCTTGTTGACTAGCTGGTCTTTCTTTGAAAACCTTGTCTATATGGCGAACGGGTAAACCATGAAAACTAAATAAGATATGATCATACCCCGATAAATCGAATGAATGAGCTCTATCACTTACTAGGTCTATATACGTCTGGTCGGTATAAAACTGACTGATAAATTCCATATTAGGAATCACCCACCACTTGCTTACAATACGCATTACTTCTTCAATAGCAGAACCGTTGGTTGAAGAGGCATATTGAGGAAATAATGGCAAGACAATAATTTTATCATAATGCAAAGCCTGCATCTCGGCCAAAGTATTGGCAATAGAAGGGTTTTTATAGCGCATGGCCATATGAACACCATAGTCTTCCCCTAAGATACCCTGTACCTTTTCGCTAATGGCAAGACTGTGATACAAAAGGGGAGATCCCTTTTTATCAAAAACCTTTTTGTATTCCTCCGCAGATTTACTTGCTCGGAAAGGAACAATAATAAAGTTTACCAGCAATTTTCGAGCTAGCCAAGGTAGATCTATTACTCTGGGGTCATTTAAAAATTGACTTAGGTAGGATCGTACATCCGAAACCTTTGGACTATCCGGTGTGCCTAAATTAATAAGCAAGACACCTGTTTTGCGGTGGTTATTCATAGGATTATTTACTCAGGATGTTTTTCAATGCATCATCCATGCCTGCAAATTTAAAAAGAAATCCCTTTTGAAGAAGGTTTTCCGGCCTGGAACATATACTGTCTAAAAATAAATGAGACCTATCACCAAAAAGTACTTGAATCAATTTAGCCGGAACAGCCGGGAAGAAGTATGGTTTCTTGAGTGCTTTACACAAGGCCTGGTTAAATTCCTGCTGTCTGACATTTTCAGGGCTACAGGCATTCCAAACATCGTTGCAATCCTTATTGACCAGTAGAAAATGAAATATGGCATTTAAATCCGCTATATGGATCCAGGGGAAATACTGATTTCCGGATCCAATAGGATTTAGTACACCTGCTTTGGCAATGGGGATTAACAGTTTTAGGAATCCTCCTTCTTTTGTCAAGACAGGACTTATACGTACAATATTGGTTCGTATACCTAAGGCTCTAATATTTTCAGCTTCAGCTTCCCAGTCAACACAAAGATTTGCCAGGAAGTCGACTCCTGGATTATCCTTTTCCGTTAGTAGGAGGTCTCCTCGATCCCCATAAATGCTAATTCCGGATGCGTTGATAAAGGACTTTACCGAATGTTCATTTTGTGCAAGTAACTCATATAGGAAAGCCGTACTTTCTATTCTACTGGATCTTAAACGGCTCCTGGTCTCAGTAGTCCATCGTTGATTGATGCTTTCTCCACTGAGGTTAATGATATGATCTACGCTGGTGAGGTATTTTTTAGGAAATAGAGATTCTAATGGATTCCATTTATCATGGAATTCACCTGTTTTATTTCTGCTTAGAATGACCACGTCAAAGCCTTTAGCAATTAAAAATTTCCTAAGTTCTTGACCAATTAGTCCGGTTCCACCACAGATTAAAACAGTTTCCATAATCAATTAAAGCAAGGAATATAAGTTAAGAAAAATTCAATAGGTTTCCTATCTTCAGGCTTATCTATCCATCGTTTACCTACCGGAATGGTCACTTGCCTTTTTTCACTTAGGAGCGAGAGTTCCTGGATAGGAGCGCTTAAAAGTTGTTCCAGGTATTCATCTTCCAGGGTATATTTTGCTTGAAACTGTTGAATCGTTTGATCCTTATTACATATAGCTGAACGCTGAACGCCGGAATAGGTTGCATCGATAATAGATCCATCTTCCAGTGCTATACTAAGTATATCTGCTTCTGACAGGGACCAAATAGCTTGCGCTTCCAAACTGATTTCTTTCCAATCTATGACGATAAATAGTTCATTTCTTTCTCGCAAAAGGGCTATTTTACAAATAGCATGAGCAAGCTCTTCCGATCGTAGAAAATTGGAATAGTTATCATAGATAACCTTCGCTTCCATACGGAGGGTAGTGTCTTTATAAATAGGATCAATAAAACTTTCTATAGCACAGTCCATCTTAACTTTTCCATCCCAAGGGTAATTGGCTCTACGTTCAGGGATGAGCGAAGATTTTTTATCTACAGGTTCCTCTTCTATCTCTTCAGCCTCTTTTCGGTTGAAAATCAACTCTTCTTTTTTGGCATGGATGGATTCCTGACTTTGTTTTATTTTTTGAGAATAGGGGACATTGGATGAATCTGAACCGGTTCCCATCCTAACTTGTGTCTCCTCCAATCGTCTACGTTCATAGACTAGTTTATTGTATTCTTTTAGTTCAGGTTTTATTTCCTTCTTTTGCTTTTTTACATCTTCCCAGAAAAGCTTTTCCTGCTTTTTTTCTAATTCAAGTTCTTTCAGGTGTTTTTTTAAAGCCTTCTGATCAATAATTTTAATACCGATATCATTCAGTCGGACAAAGTCTCTCAAATTGACCTGGCTTTGAGCAAAGAGTGTCCCAGAGCCTAACAATAAGAAAACTACCACCAACTGGTATTTAGTTTGTGGCATTCGCTTTTTGATAAGAAAAAGAAGTAGCGGTATGGAAAGGAGTAGGAATAGCACAGTTAGCCCAATTTATCTTTTTTTATGGCATCTACCATAGATTGTCTATTAAGGAACATTTCATTGAAAAGATCATGTGCCTTATCAATAAACTGAGCCGACAAATAGTTTTTTACATCTGCAGGGGTCTCAAATAAATCTTTACCCAATTTGTAGGTCTGTTCCATAGGTCCGGCCTCCAATTTAACGATGAAATCTTTTTCAGTCGAAAATAAGGTGATGTTGAAAGCGGAATGTGGTATCTGTTCTACAATGCGCATAATTAAAAGCTTGCAATCAGTTTAAGGTTGATGATTCTTGAGGTTAAAAAGTTAGGCACCGCATATTGTACCTGATTGGCATCTGTTATCCAAAGGAAAGATACCGTATTGCTAATTCCAAAAAGATTCAGCACTTCACCACCTAACCAAATTGATTTAAAATTTTTAAACATTTTAGGAGCATTTTCCTGCCCCTCACGCTTAAGGCTTCTTGAGATTCCAAAATCTACTCTTCTATAAGCGGGAATCATTCTTTGGGTTTGTTCCTTACGTTCAGATTGAGGAGGTCCCATAGCCATACTACTACCATAGACCAATTTTAGGTGCACCTTGAAATTGGGGTTATTATTGAAATAATCCTGGAAGAATATATTTATGTTCACCCTACGGTCAGTTGGTTTCGGGATATAGCCATAATCATCTCCTTGAATATCTTCTTCGGATTTCATAAAGGCTAAACTAACGTACGATTCTATACCTTTTACAAATTCTCCATTCAATCGCATTTCCAATCCACTGGAATAAGCTTTTGCATTATTCTCAGCAAGGTATCGAATTTGTAGATTTTCAAGTTCATATGGAATTACATCCCAAAGTTGTTTATGGTACAGTTCAGCACTTAGTCTGAAAGGTCTATTCCATAAATCCAATGCATAATCTATCCCAAATACATATTGGGCAGATTTCTGAGATCTGATATCCAAATTTAGGGCACCTGTTCGGTCTCTTAATTCTCTATAGAAAGGAGACTGGTTATAGGAACCTACTGATGCTTTAAGGATTATATCTCTTTTCCAATTGGGTTTATAGGAGATTTGGGCCCTAGGGCTTAAAAATGCTTCACCATTTACATCCCAATAATTCCCTCTAATTCCCAATTTATATTTTAAGGCACGATTTGTTTCACTATTGTAAATATGATGTTGATATTGAGCAAAACCATGTATACGATTACTGGTGAAATCTTCATGGCTCGATTTGATGAAGTCAAACAAACTAAGGTCATCCGTAGAATAATTCGTAGAGAAACCTACCGAATCAATGAATTGCCACTCTCGGATATTATCATCAATTACCTCATGTTGGTAATCCAATCCCCAATTGAATTCTCCTTTTTCTGCTTTTAAGGTTCCTCTGTGATTCAAATTGGTTACTCTGGCGTACAATTCATTTCTAGCATGGTTCAAATAACCACCCACTCCACGAACGGCAACTACATCTCCAAAAGACTCAGAGCCTAAACTATTGTCTAGCTGTCCTAAAATATATTGTCCCTCGATATCGTAGAATTCTTGCTCCAGGGTTCTGAAATGAGCCAATTGCCATTGCAACTTTAATTCATCGGTGGCATTGAATTCATACTGCAAGGCTATATTCCCATTCTCGTATTTGTCAATTTCTTGTCCCTCAAAGAATACTTTTAACTGAAGGGCCTCTTGTACCGTTCCAAATTCACTGGTTCTGGTTTTTGGAATAAATTGGTAGACATTATTGGAATAATTCCCTAATAAGGAAAGACTAGATCTCTTACCAACAGGGTAGTGAATGTAGGTTTGTACATCTGTAAATTGAGGGCGGTAATCACCTTCTGTGTCCAATGAGTTCAAAAGGAATGAATTGGATTTATATCGGAAACTTCCAATAAAGGATAAGGTCTTGTCTTTTATTTTAAAGGGATTCTCTATAGTAACACCGGCCCCTACAAAACTGAGGTATGCTTTGGTTCTGAATTCCTTAGCTTTCTTGTAGGTGATGTCTAAAACTGAGGAAAGTTTGTCTCCGTATTTTGCTTCAAAGCCACCTGCAGAGAATTTGATTTCCGAAACCATATCGGGGTTAAGGAAGCTCAACCCTTCTTGTTGTCCAGATCGGACTAGAAAGGGTCTATAGATTTGCAATCCATTTACGTATACCAAGTTCTCATCATAATTCCCTCCTCTTACTGCATATTGAGAGCTTAGCTCACTATTGGAGGAAACAGATGCTGAAATAGAAGATACCAACGATTCTACACCACCGTCCGTTGTACCTATATTGTCCAGGTCCTTCGTGTTTAATTTGATTTCATTTTCAAATCGATCCGTAGATTTTTCCTTCAATTCGATATCCTTCATCAAGGTGTTTTCCAACTCTAGCGTGATATTCAAAATTTTCTTTTCTCCCTCACTTAATTTTACAGATGCCAAATATGGAGTAGAGTTCACCAAAGAATACCTAATCTGTATCTTTTTATTGGCAGGAAGCTTAAGGCTATAATATCCAGTGGAATCACTAGTTGTTTGACCAAATCTTGATCGTATATTAACATTGGATAAAACAAAACCATTCAAATCGGTAATATTCCCTTCTAGGGATGCATTTTGAGCAAATCCAGCGCTAAAGATTAATAAAAAGAATATGAATATTTTGGTTATATGCATTGTTTGAGTTCTAATTAGCTAGATCCATTATACGTCTAACAAAGAATGGCATTTGGGAATTCCCAAAGGGTTTAAACATCAAAAATAGTAAACTAGCGTGTATAATTGATTTTTATAACGCTTTTATTGTCTCTCTTGTCAGTAACGTGAAATTCAAAAAGATGTTTTGTTCCATTGGCAGCATTTTCAAAGTTGTGAATAAATAAGTCATTTTTGGCATCATAAGCCATTAATACCCATTTTCCATCAATAAATCCTCGGTAGTTAGCTATTCCAGAAAGAGCATCAACTGCTTTAACACGAATGCTGATTCGTTCGGACATATTTTTATTTTCTGTAATATTTACCAGACTGATTTCCGGAGCAAGGGTGTCCAGGAAAGCTGTATAAATGCCGAAATATTTTATTTTTCCGGAAATCGTATTTCCCGAAACTTTACTATTTACTCCTTGCCAGTTTCCTTTTTTATCCAAAAGTACCAAACAGGATTTAGCCTTTAGTTGTTTATCGACAGAAGAGATTATAGGTAATTTCAATTCCGCTTTTTGATGCAGTGGAGTTGTTTTTTTATGGATGGAATACCGTGGAGTCACTGCATTAGGAAGTGTATCCAGGATGTGAAGATCTAAGTATTCATCTGAATAGAGTGCATTTTCAGACAAGTGAATTGAGGCACCATCAAATTGAAAGTTACTTTTGGAACCACATTTTGCTTTGAATTCACTTGGGTCTGGTAAGCATTGCATTTTATGGATGCCTTTCATGGTGAAATCCAAATAACTTTTGTTTCCATGGTTGTCGGTCACAGTGAAATGTACCGCGTACACTTTTTCGTTTTCCAGTCTTAATATACCTTTATCCTTCATTTCTGGGTATAAGGACAATCGATTCATGGGTTCTACAAAACATTTAATAAAGCGTCCTTGATCCTTTTTATATAAAGAATAATCTATAAATGAATTGATGTATTTCGATTCACTAAATGAAAACTGATCCATAGTAAAGGCAAAATGTGGAATACTATCGACGGTCATCTCTACTTGGTAAACACCGTTTAAATTTTTCATGCCATCTGATCGGTCATAACACTTAATACCAAAAGAGGTGAGGAGTGGAGCTTCTACCGTATCTTTTATATGGTAATGATTTCCATTTTTGACCAAGGCGTATTTATGGTAATCCACAATGTTATAAACATTCTCAGGATCTAAACTATAACTTACCAGTCCATTGATATCTGGTGAAATATGATCTGCAATATCAAAGGGATAATATAATGGATTGATAGGTTGCTGATTTTTGGACTCCCTAATTTCGTAGTGTAGGTGAGGAGCATGTGAACCGCCTGAGTTACCACTGAAGGCTATGAATTGACCTTTTGAAATTGGAAAATCTTCAGGTTTTGGGTTGATATCTAAGGCATACTTCTCCTTTTGGTATTGTAGTTTTTTGATGGCCTTTGCTATTTTTCCTTCAAATTTAGAAAGATGAGCATAGACTGTTGTTAAGCCTGTTCCCGGATGATGGATATATATGGCTTTACCATAACCGTAAGGCGAAACCTTAATCCTACTAATATAACCATGGTCACTTGCATATACTTTTAATCCAGATTTCCCTTCCGTTTTGATATCTATACCTCCGTGAAAATGATTGGGTCTTAATTCACAAAAATTACCGGCCAGGTAAATAGGTATGTCCAAGGGCATACGCAAGGAGATAGTTTGTAGCTTTTCTTTCCAACTTAGATTCGATTGATCGATGGTTGCCTCTGCTTGTTGAGCAAATGATGCGTTATATGTGAAAAGTAAACAACATATAATGCTAACGGTTTTATAAAAAGAAAATAGACGCTGTATATTCAATGTTTCTGTATTTGTTTTAATACCCTTCTTACAAATATGATGAAATTTATTTAGTCAACTATGGCTCATAGTGAACAAAAAAAGCCAATGGAAATTCCATTGGCTTTTTTTTTGATTCGAAAGAATAATCTTATCTATCTCTTGGGTCATCCCATCTAGTTCTACTAAATCCAGATCTACGTTTTGATCCCGTATTATTTCTTATCTGTACATTCATCCCTAAAGCGAAATTAACCCCTTTAGAAATTCTAGGACTAATCATGGAGATTACATTGTCCGTTAGCAAGAATATATTGAAAGACCCCATGTTGAAGTTTGCTCCAAGACCTATATCAGCTTGATTGTCTATATAACTAATCCCTGATCTAAGGTCAATTCCCTTACTCACTCTTTTGTGATAGTTAACACCTAATCCAGCAGTAAAATCATCACCGCGAAGTTGACCTGCAAAAGTTGCCGTTACAAAGCTTCTTTTGTCAATTCTATACGTACCATTGATATAGGTTTTCATGGCCATATTTGTCGTATACTTTACACCCGTCAATGAATCCGTATTGATATTGTCTTCATTTTCGTCAAACCAAAGGTCTAAATCATCTTGAAGTGCTTCCGGGTCTCCTGAAACATCAAAATTGAAACCGGTATAGTTCACAGTTGAATCTAGATGGATATCGTGTCCTTGACTATCATCATTCCATTCGATGAAACCAAGATCAACGATACTGGCAGATAGGTACATCTTTTTATTGAACATATAGTCAATACCCAAATCAATACCAAGCCCTAAATTGTTAAAGTTGATAGGGGAGAAGCTTGGATCATCCGCATCATCGCTAAAGTTATCGATACCTGTCCAAAAGATCTGAGCAGTACCAGTAGCTTCAATTTGATCTGGAATTAAATCATCTTTACGCGTAATAGCTTTAAAGCTATTTTCACGCATGGATAAGTTAAATAGACCATTGTAAATTTTCAATCTACCTCCAAGACGAATACGTTTGTTAAGATCGGCCGAATACCCCACATGCCAAGTTGAGTATACAGATGCTTCCATATCCATATCACTAAAATCAATCCATTTGTTCAAAGTCTTCCTATGGTTATTACCATAAACAAAAAGATCCACTGCATCCTCAGATAAATTGATATGGGCATCCATACTGGTGTTTAAACCGAATGACCAATATCCACCACTATAAGTCGAAATACCACCTTGTAAAATATTCGTGGTAAATTGAGTATTTAGGTAGGTCTTGTTGTCAGTTAAGTCAGCAATATTTTTAAAATCAATAAAAGTTTTACTTCCAGAGTCTCTTTTGATGATATCTTCGAAAGAATAGCTGTTATTGTGAATCGATAGATTGATATTTGCTAAGGCAGGTATACCAATTAATACTTTATTTGGCATCGCAAAAGCCGGATTCATTTCCATAGATCCTGGAATGTTTTCAAATCCGTACATCATCAATGGTTGATGAGTCTGAGCTGTAAGCGCACCCGAAATGACTAAGATTAAACTTGAAATTATCTTTTTCATAAAATTGTCTTTTCCAAACGGAGTTAAATTATTCTTCTTCTTCATCATCAAAACCTAAAGGAATGGTGTTCAATTCAACACCAATAGTGGTTTTCAAATAGTCATCTTCAAATACTTTTATGACTTCGGAATCCGGATCATCAGCATTTGGTATTAGGTCGATAACTAAAATAGATACGGTTGCGTTTTCCATAGCGGTACGCTCAGCGTCGTCTAATTCAACCGTAGCATTGAAGAAGTTTGGTTCATTTACTATTCCGTCAGCATCTACTCCGGCCGGAGCGATAAGGAATGGAAGATTGATTGTATCAAGAACATTACCTTGTATTGCGTCTAAAGAATCAATAAGTACTAAAGAGATATCAGCAGCGAAAGGGAAAGCGTTTTCCATTTCGAAATGAAGCTTGATACTTTTAGTAGTTTCTTCTTTACTATAATCCAACAGTCGCTCATATCCTTCCTGATCAAACGATTGTTTATCCTCTACATGGATATTTCCACCGATCATTTCCATTGGTACAGCCATTCTAAGGCTTACCTCTACTGAACTGGTGTCGAAGGTGAAGTTTAAGTTATTTCCACCTGAAGGGTTGATCAATAAATTACCGTAGGTATCGAATCTATTTGGCAAGATTGGGATGATATCTTCAACGTTTGAATTATCTTTTGTATAGGTGAATCTATCTTTTATCTTTTGCCCGGCTTGAGAAACAGATGGTCCGTTTAGGATAGCTGTTTGATCCATTTCAAGTACTACAGAATCTTCAAATATATTTCTGGCAACACCTTCTACGTCCAGTCCAAATTCAACACCAATAGAACTGTTGGTAATTAGAGAAATTTCCGGATTGAAAATATTTATTTCACCAGACATATTGTTAAACAGATCGGAATCCCATTGGAAAGATGATTTTTCCAAGGTGATGGTCTTTTCTTCAAAGAAACCTTCCAGGTATTCGAATTCAATGTCATCTAAATGAAATTCAAAATTGAAATTTTCTGAAAGATCGAAATTACGTAAACGACTGATCGTTGAATCTTCGTTTTCATAAAAACTATTGCTGAATTCGAATTGAAGATTATTAAAAGGTTCCAGCGTATTTAAATCCAATACAAATTCCATATTATCCAATTCTAAACTATCAGAAGGAATCGAAGAAGATGACGATGATGGTAGGTTTAATGAGAAGGTAACCTCATTACCTGTTCCATCATCGGAATTTGGAACTCTAATTTCAAGAAGTGTTGCATGGGATAGACCAGGGGTCATTTTATACCTTAACCAGCCATCTTTAAATCTAACTTTGGTGAATTTAGAATTCAACTCGTTACTATCGGCATCTGTCAGGTGATAATCGAAAGTTCCTGTATAAAAAGGTGCATCGAAATCTGCAAAACCTTTTACTATTTTGACCTCATTAGAATTAAAAGTGAATTCTAATTTTTGAGACCAGTCTACAAAAATTGCACCCCCACTTCCTGGAGATTCAAAATTGGTAATCTCAAATGAAATATGATTGTCAATAGTTTTATTAGCAAGATCCAATATTTCGGTTGCAGAACCTCCTACTGGAATGGAGGCATAGGTCAGTGTACCAATAGCTAATGAAGATCCATTTAATCCAAAGATATCTACTTCAACATTCGTCAAAGGAACATTTGAAGTGTTGGATATTTCAATTTCAATCGTACCACTTTGAACTTCAACCCAGTCATAACCAGTTAAAGAATCGGCTAAATAGACACCTCCATCTTCAAAATCAAATGGGTCAACTATAGTAGTTGTTGAATCCAAAGCCAAAATAGCATTGGCTGCTGCTGTATTTACGTTGGTAAACATTTCCGTGAAAGTCACTTCACCTGTAGTGGTGAAATCTGGAATAACAACATCTGAGAATTCTATTGTGTGGAAAAACGGAACTTGTTGATCCAGTTCGATTACTTCAGTCGTTTCAACAGAGAAAATAGAATCCTTCTGCATAACGAATTGGATAAGACCTTCATCCGTGGTTTCAATGTCTTCCACGTTACCCATGTCACTAAGCGTTGCTTTGGAATGCAAAATAGGGAATGCCCATGATTGTGTATGGTCTCCATTGCTTAAATCATCGAAGTCATCCGTTAGGTCCGTAACGCATGATTGAAGGAATAGAAAGCTTAAAAATAGACCGATACAGGAAATATTTCGAATCAATTTCATTTTTAGGTTTTTAGAAATAGACTTCAAAGATAATTTTTTAGAAATACGAAAAAAAAAATAAGTCAGATAATTCTATTAAATTTGTACTATTAAAACGCAATTAAAATACTAAAACATACCATGTTCGGAAAATCATTAAAGTTAAAAAACGAAGAGTCCAATCAATTTTTTCTGATTGCAGGACCTTGTGCTATTGAGGGAGAGTCTATGGCCTTTGAGATAGCTGAAGAGATTATCCGAATTACGGATAAGTACAAGATTCCCTTTATATTCAAGGGTTCCTACCGAAAAGCCAATCGTTCTAGGTTGGATTCTTTCACTGGAATTGGTGATGAAAAAGCGCTTGAAATCCTAAGGAAAGTGGGGGATCATTTTGATATTCCTGTATTAACAGATATTCATTCTGCTGAGGAAGCAACGAATGCTGCTAAGTATGTAGATATTTTGCAGATTCCCGCTTTTTTATGTCGCCAAACTGATATTTTGGTAGCTGCTGCTAATACGGGGAAATGGGTAAATATCAAGAAAGGACAATTTTTATCGGCAGATGCGATGCAATTTGCTCGTCAAAAGGTGATAGATTCTGGTAATGATAAGGTGATGCTTACAGATAGAGGTACCATGTTTGGTTATCAAGATATGGTTGTAGATTACAGAGGTATTCCTACAATGCAAGATATGGGAGCTAAGGTCGTACTGGATATTACACATTCACTTCAACAGCCAAATCAGTCCAGTGGTGTAACCGGAGGTAAACCAGCCTTGATTGAATTGGTAGCTAAAGCCGGAATAGCTAGTGGTGTTGATGGAATTTTTCTGGAGACCCATCCTGATCCAGCAAGTGCTAAATCGGATGGTGCAAATATGTTGGCTTTAGATAAGCTGGATGAATTACTGTATAAGTTGGCTAAAATAAGAGAGGTAGTGAATCAATTTTAATTGAATTCCACTTTCAAACCATCATAAGCGAGGAACACATTTTTAGGTAGTTCTTCGCTTATTTTTTGGTGCTCGCCCAATTGATGACTGATATGGGTGAGGTATGCTTTTTCAGGTTTTATTTCCGCAATTAGTTCCAAGGCCTCTTCTAAGTTGAAATGTGAGATATGTTTTTCTTTTCTCAGTGCGCTTAAGATAAGGATCTTACAACCTTTTATTTTTTCTTTTTCGTGGTCGCTGATATAATTAACATCGGTAATATAGCATAGATCATTTATCCTAAATCCAAGTACAGGTAATTTGTAGTGCATCACTTCAATAGGTTGAAATGGGATATCGGCTATTTTAAAAGGACTGTCTTTGTCTATGTTTACAATATGAACCTTAGGAACTCCCGGGTAGTTGATTTCTCCAAATGCATAATAAAATTCTCTGGTAAGTGCCTTTTCAACCAATTTATTGACATAGAGTGGAATGTTCTTTTTGGAAATATAATTAAAGGCACGTACATCATCCATTCCAGCAATATGGTCCTTATGTTCATGGGTATATACCACGGCTTCAATGTTTTTCACATTTTCTCGTAGCATTTGTTGTCTAAAATCGGGACCTGTATCTATTACAACAGTTTTATCGTTACGTTGAATCATCACTGAAGTTCGTAGTCTATTGTCTTTTAGGTTATTTGAGCTACAAACGGGGCAATTACATGCTATAACGGGTACTCCTTGAGAGGTCCCTGTACCTAAAAATGTCAGTTGCATGGTCATTATTTTAGACTAATAATAAATTGAAAAATTAACGATTTATTGTTTCGCACTAAAGTATAAAACTTATATTTTTGTTTTAAGTAAATAAGCACTTCTTTTTTACTTCCGTTGGAAATTAGTTTTCAGTATCAAAAACCAATTAAATGAAGAGAGTAATACTTTCACCAAAGCAAAAGGCATTAGAAATTAATCTAGATCCTGAAATTTATGGGACTTTTGCAGAAATTGGTGCTGGTCAGGAGGTCGTAAGGCATTTTTTTAGAGCAGGTGCGGCTTCAGGTACTGTAGCGAAAGCTATGTCAGCTTATGATAAGGATTTCAGTGATGCCATCTATGGAAAAGAAGCGAGTGGTCGTTATGTATGTGAGCCTCGTTTGAATAAAATGATTTTACATGAATATAACCTGATCATTGAAAGGCTACATAGAGAGGAGCATCCTAATATGCGTTTTTTCGCTTTTGCGAATAATGTTGCTACTATAAACTTTAGTAAGACCATCAAGGGCCATGGTTGGATGGGAATGAGATTTCAATTGGATCCTCTTTCTGAACCTAATGATATTACTATTCACTTCAAGTTGCATGAGACGGATACAAAGCTTCAGCAGGAGACTTCTGGAGTTTTAGGAGTTAACTTCATGCATGCTTGTATGTACCAATACAAGAATCCTAAGGATTTGATTCAGGCCTTGTACGATAACCTACATAGAGATCAAGTTGAGATCGATACGATCAAAATGAATGGTCCGGATTTTGAAGAGGTGGATAATCGATTGTTGAGTTTGTATCTGGTACGTAATGGGATGACAGATGCGGTTATTTTTGGACCTGATGGTTCCAACCTGCAGCCAGCAGATGTACTGTACAAGAAAAATATTTTGACCATTCGCGGTTCATTTAGACCCGTTACCAAGGTGAATATTGATATGATCAAGAAAGGGTATAAGCTATTTGTCCAAGACCCTAAGGTCGATAAGGATAAATTGGAAGTACTCTTTGAAATAACCTTAAACAATCTAAAGGCAGAGGGAGATATTGATGAACAAGACTTCTTAGACCGTGCAGATATTCTTTGTTCTTTAGGACAGACTGTTATGATCTCAAATTACCAGAAGTACTATAAACTACTGGAATACTTCTCTACTTTTACCAAAAAGAGAATGGGTATCATCATTGGAGTACCTAATTTGATTGAAATCTTTGATGATAAATATTACCGTAATTTAAGTGGTGGTATTTTGGAAGCCTTCGGGAAAATGTTTAACCGTGATTTAAAGGTGTATGTCTATCCATATAAGGATGCAGATGATGCTGGTAAGTTGAAAACTACGGACAACATTACCATGCACCCTAGAATCCGTCCTTTGTATGACTACTTCGTTTATAATAAGCGTATTGTAGATATTGAGGATTATGATCCGGAAGTATTGAGAATATTCTCTAGAACTGTGCTTAAAATGATTCGTAAAAATGAATCTGGCTGGGAAGAAATGATTCCGGAATATGTGGATCATATTATCAAAGAAAAATGTTTATTCGGATTTCGTTGTGATAACCCTCTAAAGGAATTAATGAACGAGGAAAATATAAATTAAGTATTGCTTAGCGCAAAAAAAAGCCTTCTCAAATGAGAAGGCTTTTTTTTATTTTATAAGAGTTACAGTGCCTTCGTGTTCAAAGACTTCGTTTCTGTTTGTGGTGAACACACATTGATAATAATAAACTGCCTGATCTGCAAGATCCCCATTGATCCTATCGCCATACCAGCGATGTTCTGTCTCCGGTTTATCTCCATAAAAAACGACTTTTCCCCAGCGATCAAAAACCTTTAAGGTATAGGATTTTACTTTGAAGTGTTTTGGATTGAAATAATCATTCATATTGTCTCCATTCGGTGAAAAAACATTCGGGAATACAATAGCATAATGATTTTCTATTTCTATTTCTTTTGTTAGTTCATCTGGACATTGTCCTGGGTTGTCAACTATTTGAGTCACCGTATACGTTCCAGATTCTCCAGCAATAAAATGATTATCATTCAAATAATCCGTTCCATTTATGATGTACTCTACCCCTGTTGTATTCACAGATTCATCTACCATTTCTATTAAATCACCTTCTTCAAAAATAGTGTCCGTAAAATTGAACCCCGCTATAGGTAATTGATGAATGGTGATATAGTCCTCCTGGAAAAATTCAGAATAACAATCCAATGGTGAAGTGGTAGCTAGTTGAACATCGTATTGTCCTGGCCCTAATAAAACAGAAGGGAAATCAGTGTTTAGGAAGGTATCCGTATCAATGATCCAATCATACGTATAGATAGCATTATAAGGACTTGGTTGTAATATTAAGTCTAATGAATCACATCCATGAATTGGTCCTAATGGTACAGCCAAAATTGCAGGTTGAGGGAGGAAAAATAAAGTATCAGAATTCTCACATGAATTCAAAAATAGGGTCACGATTACCATCTGCTCTACTTCTGAGCTAAAATGAATTCCCTGTGGGTTTGCCCCAGTGTCAACTTGAGGTGTGGCATTCGGGCCGAAGTCCCAAACTATAAACGTACTGTCAGGATAAAACCCTGTAAAGCTAAAGTCATAGGAATTATCTTCAAAACATTGGTCGGGTACAGAATCTATTTTAGGATGAAGTTCATCATCCAGTAAAAAGGAGACAAAGGTAGTGTCAACACAAAGCATCCCAGGGTTGGCAATTAGCATTACGGAATATATTCCATTGTTTGGATAGGTATAGGATGGTGTAGCAAGGGAGGAAGTATCCGTACTTACCGATTCATCGCCAAAGTCCCAAAAGAAAATATTAGCATAATCACTTTCTTCATAGAAGTCAACTGTTAAACCATTACATACTTGATTGTGTTGAGGTATAATTGCTTCGGTTAAATTACAATTGGTAACCAAAAATCTGAAATCACGTAAGGTTTCAGAAATTACGACTCCATTTCGGAATTCTTTTACCATTATTCCTACTACATAGGAGCCAAGTTGTGTTGGAGTGCCCGTTAATACGCCTGTATATTGATCAATAGCAAGGCCCGGAGATCCGACTACTGGGTTGCTTGCAGAATATCCCAAATCCCAATCAACAGATTGATAGGGAGGTGGGTCAGGATCTACTTCATCACCTTTTAAAGGATTTGCTAAACTATATTCTAATATATCTCCATCCGCATCGGTAGCCATTTGAGGAATACTAATGCTTTCCCCTTGACAAATGACCAGGGGTGGATAATATTGAAATACCGGATTGGAATTATCTCCAACTTCATTTCGTTCAGGAAGGAAGGTTGGGATGGTTATGCCGGTGTTAAATGGATTATCAAGATTTGTCGTATTGATATTTCTACAACAATACTGAAAGGAGAGATGATAGCCTCCAGGAATTGAAGGAAGTGTTATTTGCACCTTGTATACTCCACGTTTAATACACAGATCTTCGGTGACTTGTAAGCATGGATTAGGATTATTTACAGGTATATCAATAGTATCTATAGAAGTGAAATATATGCTGTCGTTATAGCTATTTGAATAGATAAAAAGTCGCGCATATATAGCCGAAGGCGGGTTACCCGTCTGGAATATTGGAGGGAATTGAGCTGGAGTAAATAGGGTGCTGTCGTTGCCGTCTTGGTAATAAAGTCCACAGTCTTTGTATAGGTGAAGACTGACTTCGTAAAGGTCATTTCCAAGGTGCTCATAATGTAGGTTTCCACCTACAATATGAGATCCTTTTGTATTTGTGCAAAGAACAAAAAATATAGAAAAAAAAATAAATAGAAATCGCATTCATTTTGGTTTAGAAGATGTTTACGGTCCCTTTATAACTTTCTCCGGTTTTTAGTTTAACAACATAGAAATAGGTACCTTTTTTGCATTTATTACCATTGGTCTGATTAGTACCATCCCAACATTCTTCTCCTGTTTCCGAATTACATAATTCGTATTGATCACTCGAAAACATCTTATTTCCCCATCTATCATAAATGTCTACTTGAACATTTTCGTTGAAGTGAGTATCCATAGAGAAGTAATCATTCCTAAAGTCTCCATTGGGAGAAAATACGTTTGGAATAAATGGCTCTCTAGGAGATACACTAATCGTGATCGTTTCGGAATCCTGACATTGTCCATTAAGAACACTTTGAGTAATTATATGATCCCCAGTTGTGGTAAATACATAATAGGGGTTCGGTAGATTGGAAACGAAACCATCCGTAACAATAGAATAAGTTATTGAGGTTGCTTTATCAGATTCATCAAGCATCTGGAATTGTTCACCAACAGTAAATTCTAGATCACTAACCGAGAATCCGGCAATTGGTGTTGGGAATACTTGAATATAGTCACTAATTTCTTGTAAAGATTCACAACCATTTTCTGGATCAAAAATATACAAGGACACATCATAATATCCTGGTTCATCAAAGTAATATTCCACACTTGATCCAGTCAAGGTATCATCTCCAATATACCAAGTGTATTCATAATCCGGGTTACTAGTAGCACCCTGGAAGGTAACTGTTTCAGGATCGCATGCATAGGTAGGTCCAGCAATTTGATCCAATAATCCGTCAAATACATTCACCGTAGTGGTAATAATGGTTTCACAATCTAAATAATAGACATGTAACGTTACGGAGTGATTACCAGTGGCAGAATACGATATATCACTTGGATTATAGTCGGTTGAAGTCGCCTGAGAGGCAATTGGTCCGAACTCCCACAATACGGTGACAGGATAACCTGTGTTGTTTTCAAAAGTTGATTCGAAGTCAAAAGAATTCGTAGCTAAACACTGCGGTCCATTAGGTTCTATTGTTGCCGGTAGGGCATCATATAATGTAATATCTCTGTAAGCGGTATCGGCACAAGCAATATCATCTGTAAAACTAATCAGCATTATCGTATAATCACCAAATCCTGTAAAGGTATGTGTTGCATTTTCATTAATACTGCTATTGTCTGAAGATGTAGGATCTCCAAATTCCCAATAATAATCAATTCCACCACTACCACCTTGAAGGAAATCAATGGTTAATTCTCCACAAGCTTCATCTTCAGCTAGATCAATTACTGAGGTAGTTATATTACAGTCAACAGTGATATAAGTAAAGGTTCGTCCAATTACACTAATTAGATTACCATTAGAATCATATTCTTTTACCTTTACACCGGCATAATAATGATTCGTTTGATTTACAACGCCTTGAATGAATCCAGTAGTTGAAACTGTCATATTTGTTCCTGATGCTGTTCCAAATGGATCTTCAGAGGTATAGCCAATATCCCATACAACCGTATCAAAGTCATTTGTGGTAATGTCCCATACCAATGGTGTAGTAGGGCTGTTAGTATATGGAGTGTAATATTCGTAAACTACTGTATTAGCAGTATTACTTGTAGTAACTGAAAGATCAATTGCTAAAGGAAGCGTCAAACATAAAATTAGCGGTGGATCTGAGTCAAAGGTTGGGCTATCGTGACAAGTACTTGTTGTCAATGGTGGAATCAAAGCATTTACGGTTATTCCGTAAATACCAGCATTCAGCACATTCCCAATATAGTCGTCTGATAAAGCCGTCGTTTGGTAATATATTTCAATAAATCCCAAAGTTGATAGGGGAATTTCTACATCTTCAAATAGATATATCCCTTTTTCAACACAATTCCCAGCTGGGATCGTCGCACAAGGGTCATCAAAATCATCGAAGATAAAATTACTTGATAGCAATGTAGTAGAAATGGTAGTTAAATCTCCATTATCATGACGATAAATGTTTAATACAGCATCAGCGGGTAAAGAGATACCACCACAATCACGATATAATATCATGGTAACATCATAACTACCGGTTGCATTACAAACATAGGTCATCTCCCCACCCGTAATGTGTGAGGCATGAGCAATTTCCAAATTTAGAAAGGTAAAAATAGAAACGAGCAAAAGTGCAAAATACTTCTTCATAATGTACACAGAAAATTAAAATACTAAAATCAATGATAAACAAAGATAGTAAAATAAATGAATAATTGGCCCATTCTAAAGGATTTAGGATGTGCCAATTATTCTATTATCACAGTTAATTTCCGAGTAATTTCTTGTTTTGTATTTGGACAAATGTACTGTTAAATCATATTAGAGTATATGAATACTGCCTTTATAAGATTCTCCTGTTTTTAATTTTACGATATAAAAATAATGTCCATTGTTACATTTTTTATTAGTAAAACTATTGTAACCAGCCCAACATCCTTCACCACTTATTGGATCGCATAATTCATAGTTATCTGAGCTAAATACCTTTCTACCCCATCTATCGTAGATGTCCAATTGTACATTTTCATTAAGATGAGTATCTATATAAAAGAAATCATTCATCAAATCCCCGTTTGGCGTAAATACATTTGGTATAACTGGTATACGGGGTGAAACTTGTACGGTAATAGTTGTACTACCTGTGCATTCTCCGTTGAAGACGGTTTGGGTAATTATATGTGTACCTGGCTCCTTAAATACCAAATTCGGGTTTTTGAGATTACTGAAAAAGCCCTCTGTAGGTATGAAATAGTTTACAGCGGTTGCATTTATAGAGTTATCAAAAATTTGAAATTGTTCACCAACTGTAAATTCAAAGTCATTTACAGTGAAGTCTGATATAGGTGTCGGGAAAACCGTTATGTAGTTGTCGATCTCTTCTAAGGATTCACAGCCATTGATAGGGTCTAAAATATATAATCCTATATCATAACTTCCTGGTTCATCAAAATAGTACTCCACAGTACCACCTATGAGCGTATCATCGTTTATATACCAAGTATATTCATAATCAGGATTATTGGTTGCTCCCTGGAATGTTACTATCTCCGGGTCACAGGCATAGTGTGGTCCTGCGATATTATCAAGTAATCCATCGAATACCGTAACCGTAGTAGTAAATACCTCCTCACAATTCAAATAACTAACAGTTGCTTGAATAGGGAAAGTTCCCACATCTTCAAAGCTAATTCCTGAAGGAGTTAATTCATTGGAGGTCGATTGATTGGCCGTTGGACCAAAGTCCCATGAAATACTGTATGGATAATTTTGATCATTAATGAACTCAAAATCAAATGAATTTGATGGAAGACATTGGTTAGCATTCATCGGTATATTCCCTGATATTGGAACAATGATTTCCACTGGTAGTACAATTGTGTCAGCACATTCGATTGAATCCGAATAACTAATTAAGGATACATCATAGGTCCCATAATCGGAAAAGGTATGGGTTGGAAATTCTAGTGTACTTGAATTATCCTGGGAAAGATCGTCTCCAAAATCCCATATAAATGAATTCGAATTAGAACTTTGATTAGCGAAATTAACCGTTAAATCTCCACAAGGCAATAATCCTGTACTTGGATTTTGGTCAACCAGTTGAATGTTGGCTACATTGATATTACAATCACCTATAATATAGGTGTAGGTTCGGAAAATGATAGATACTAATTCACCATCTTCATTGTATTCTTTGACCTTAACACCATTATAGAATCCCATACCATCACTTGGTAAGCTTTCATCAGTTATAGTCAGTAGAATAGTTCCGTCGTCTGTCAATTCCGTTGAAATGAGTGGATTGGAAGCTTCAGGTCCAAAACTATACTCCGCGTTATAGCCCGGTTCCCATACAATGGTATCCCAATTATTAATGGTTGGATCCCAATCCCCAGGATCAGTAACAGGTTCGGCATCATAAGGGGTGAAAAATTCATATTCTAAAGTATGGTTTGGGTTGGAAGCCGTACAAGATACGTCGATTTCATTTAGGATATCAACACAGAGTACAGCGGGAGGATCACTGTTGAAAGTAGGACTGTCATGGCAAGGTATAAATAGACTTAAAGGAGGTATAGTCGCAGAATACGTTGCTCCAAAATTGTTTGGAAATAGCACATTGGCTATAAAAGCATCAGACAGGGCGTCTTCCTGGCTGTATAATTCTATCACTCCTTGAGAAAAGCCTGGACTAACATTTTCCCAGACATAGGTTCCTTTTTCAAGGCAAATACCTTCTGGCATAGTCATGCAGGGATCATCAAAATTATCGGAAATTATTTCCAATGTTGGATTTTGATCTCCGTGATTCAAGGCCTCTGTACCATTTAGATGTTTCCAACTGAAAAGTGTTTGGATTTGAAGTGGAAAACCAGCATTACAATTTCTATACATGATCAAGGTCACGGTATAGTTATTGGGTGAATTACATACATAAGTCAATTCTCCACCTGCCATATGTGATGCAAATGCTTTGAACGGTACCATAAAAAGTAGTAGAACCAGAGAAATGGATGAAATTACATTTTTCATTATGTAGAAATTAGAAAATTAGAAAATAGAATATGTTGATAAATATAGCTGATTTTTTTTAATAGAGGAAATTAAACAGTGTGAATCAATCGGTTTCTTGAAGGATAGGAACCTGTTATGGAAGGTTTTTTTTATACCTACGCCTTGTAAATATGGACTTATCCTAAATAATTATAGCTTATAGTTTGTGCTGAAATTTAGAACGATGTTAAATAGCATCTAAGATCGATTGATCAAAATTATTCATCGTTATGGTCTCGAAGTTTTCACCATTATGATAAATTAAATAGGCTTTAATCCTTGGGTTTGCTTTTAAGAATTGGATTCCTTTTTCCATTCCCATGCTCAATATTGCAGTGGCGTAAGCATCTGCAAACATGCAATCTTTATGTATAATCGTAACGCTAATAAGCGCACTCATTTTAGCTTCACCGGTTAGGGGATTAATGGTATGAACATATTGTTCACCTGTAGATTCCTGGGTTTGGACTTTTCTATAATTTCCAGAAGTTGCAATCGCTTCATTTTTTAATTGAATATATTCCTGAAAGTCTACATTTCTTTCTTTCTCCGGTTTGTCAATGGCAATGATCCAATTTGTGCCATCGGGCTTATAGCCTTCACAGTACAGTTCCCCTCCAACTTCTACCATAAAGGATTGTAATCCTTTATTTTGAAGATGGTTTCTGATTAGGTCAACGGTATAGCCTTGAGCAATTGCATTAAAATTTAGGGCTATCCTTGGGTCTTTTTTTATGAGCTTATTTTCCTGAAGTTGAATTTTGTCCATTCCAACGAAGGTTAAAATAGAATCTCTTTTTTCTTCTGTTATACTTATTTCATTCGACTTTCCAAATCCATAAAGCTGAATTAGTGGACCCACTGTTGGATCGAAAAAGCCATTGCTTTCGGTATATACTTGTAGGGAGGATTTGAATACTTGTTGGAATAAGTAGTCAACTTCTGTGCTTTTATTCGAATTCCAATTGGAGATAATGGAATGATCCAAATAGGTGCTCATGGATAAATCTACTGCATTAAAAATACTGTCAATATCTTTTTGGAAGGACCGGTTTTCGGAATCAAAATAGCTAATTTGATACGTGGTACCTTGAGCTTTACCTCTTAAAACGATTTTTTCCTCTTTGCTACATGAAAACAATAGGGAAATACTCAATAGTAATCCCCAAATACTTGGATTTTTATACATGGTCGGACCATTTCTTTTGACTGCGTAAAAAGGTGCCTTGTCCTTCCGCTATCAGTTTGTTTTTTTCATTGCGTAATTCTGCCTTTGCTTCGTAATGGTGTTTTCCCATTTGAATAAGTGTACCGGTAACTTTCAATTCTCCACTAGCTACAGGTCTATAAAAATGGAGATGGAAACCAGAGGTTAGCAAAAAGAACTCCTTTTCAACTGAGGCAGCTGAAAAATAGGCGGCATCGTCTAGTAATTTGAATATAAAAGCACCGTGAAGTCCATCTCCTCCATGAAAAAAATCGGGACTAACGGTCCACTCAATAGTGGATGTTTTATGGTCGACAGAGAGCCTTGAATTAGCGAATATTTTTTCATTTACATTCGCTTTCTGGTAGAGCTCTTCTAGAAAAAGGTAGTGGTCTTTCCTGTTCATCCTTTAGGTTTTATCCTGTAACCGATTGACATCTGATAGACATCATATTTGAAGCTATAAAATCCTTTTTTAAAGGCAATTTTATAGATCCATTTTTTTTGAAGATAACTCAATTGTGTTTTATAGATCAAAGGGTGATCACTTTTTGGAATATCTCCATAAATGATAGGGTATTCTCCTTGGTCCAAATAACCATAATATCCACTTATACTATTGTCCCAGGTCCACTTCTTATGAGAGGTTAAAATGGAAAATCCGTACAAAGGAGCATCATTCTGTCTATTGTCGGAAACATAGGTTTGCCAAACATACAGCCCTAGCATAAGATTCCACTCAACTTTTTCAATGAATCTTTCAGGATGTTGGTAATTTTCCCCAAAGCTAAGGGCAAAGTTATAACCGGGAGCATCTGAGAATCTCGCATTGTGAAAATCACCACCTGATGCTGTTCTCAGTCCAGCGTGAAAGCTCAGGTCAGGATATTTTTCATGATCCAAAAGAAGTTGGTACTTAAATTCGAACAGCACATCTCCTGAAGTATTTCCTTTCGGGTCCCAATCTCTTGCTCTACGTTCATCTCTTAAGTCATGGGACATATCGTACCATTCCTGTAATGCTGTCACTTTTAAGGCAGCTTTACCATTCGCTATTGGCCAATAGAGTACGGCAGCAAAATCGAAGGTATTGTCTTCAGGGTGGCTGAATTGGTCAAATCTCAATTCATATTGCACCACTGAATCCAATCGTGCTTTATATACATCGGGAATAGGTAAGGCATTTGGTCCCATTTGGGCTGGATTCGTTATGATATACTGACTCCAGTGTGGGAACCCCTCTTCCCATAAATGTTTATCATTCCACCATCCTGGGTATTCTTCATCTATCTGAGCAAATGCGTGGAAACTTAGAATACTTAGGCTGAATAGAAGTAGTATTTTGCTGCGTAAATACATCATCTAATTGATTTTACCAAGTACGATTTCGTGCATCAAAGACCGATCCAGATATTTATTTGAAATGGCTAAAACATCTTCCGGCTGAATAGAGCGAATTCTGTCAACTAAACTATGAATATGGTTGAAGTCTAATTGGTGAGATCTCAGATTTTTAAAAAGTTCAGCTTGATTAAATATACCATCAGCCGATTTCAGAATATTTCCAAGCATATAGTTCTTTACTAAAGAAAGTTCTTCTTCTGAAATTAGTACAGTTCTAAGTAAATTCAATTCCTTGTAAATCTCATCTAAGGCATTATTCGTTACATGTGCGCCTACCTCAGTGCTAATTCCGAAATATCCTGTTCCAAGTAAAGAAACTTGAAAAGATCCAATCCCATAGGTATACCCTTTGTCTTCACGAATGTTTTTCATCAATCTCGATCCAAAATATCCACCTAGTATTGTGCTGACTATTTTCATATTGAAATAATCTGGATGAACTGCATCAAAGGTTGCATATCCTAGTCGGATAGAGCTCTGTAAAGCGTTTTCCTTATGTTCGTGAATGAGTTTGGATTTTGGGTAATGTATCTTGTTATTATAGTTCGTGAATGTAATGTCTGTCTTTTCACTTCCGAAATAATGCTCCACAAGCATCTTCTCTTCCTCATCAAATTTACCGGCCATAAATAATTCCATATTGGAAGCATGGTAATATTTGGTATGGAATTTTTGAATGTCTTCTACGCTTATCTCGTCAAAATGTTCTTCCTTCAAAAGAGCGCCATAACAGTTTTCATCTCCGAAGAGGGCGTTGAAAAAGATACCTCGAGATTTATTGTGCACCTTTTCGTTATTCACCAAAAAGGTTTGTTTCTTTTTCTGGATTATTCGCTTGAACTCTTCCACTGGGAACAGAGGTTCAAATATTATTTCAGATAAATAGGGAATTAGTTCCGCAAAATATTTTCGCATGCAGAACAACTGAATCGTAGTGAAATCCTGATTATAGTCTGTATTGATATAGGCTCCCAGGAAATCTATTTTTTCCGTAATTTCTACTGCTTTATGGTGCTTAGTCCCACTTAATAGTAGGTCTTTACATAGTGCTGTTGTCAGGAATTTATCTTGTAATTTACTACCGGCATTCAGTCGAATAGTCAAACTAACCAGCTCTTGACTTCCTCCTTCTTGACAAAATAGTTGACTTCCATTACCAAACTCAATAGTAGAAACAGGTAGGTAAGAAGGTGCTTTTATACTGTGCTTATGTGGTGCTATTGTTCTTTCCATTATGCTTCTTTCTTTGCGTGGTAAAATAGAGTAGAGCTATTTTCTTTTGTAAATATGGCATTTGCCATTTCTTGTACATCCTGGGCAGTACTATTTTGATACAGGGCCAAATCTTCATTTACCAAGTTGGCATCACCTAATAATTCTGCATAAGATAATTCCATTGCCTTATCAAGGATACCTGCTTGTTGGTATAAATGAGAAGCCTCAAACTTATTTTTCAATTTGTTGAGTTCTCTTTCTTGAATCGTTTCTTGTTTCAATTGTTCTAAAACCTCCCAGATTGAAGCATCAGCCTCCTCCATGCTAATACCATCTGACAATTTACCAATGATATAAAATAATCCTGGATCCAAATCACCTCCAACATAGGCATCTATCTCTGTGAAAGTTTGTTTTTGCCTCATTAGGATTTCATGGAAGCGTGAAGATCTACCTCTGGATAGAACATCTGATAGAATATCTACCACAAAGAATTTTTTATCTCTTCTGTCGCATACATGAAATACTTTATAGATCATATTTACGGGAACCTCCCTTTCTACCTGTAAGGTTCTTTCAGATTGTTGCTTGGGTTCAATAGGAAGTAATCTTTGAGGAACATCTCTCTTAGGAATTGAGTCGAACCATTTTTTTACAAGATTCAAGGTTTCTTCAACTTCTACATCTCCTGCAATACATAAAATGGCATTGTTTGGTGCGTAATGTGTATAGAAGAAGCTTTTTACTTCTTCCATAGTTGCTTTTTCGATATGCTCGATTTCTTTCCCAATAGTAGCCCATTTGTAAGGGTGAACTTTAAAGGCTAGATCTCGCAGTAATAAATAAGCATCCCCATAGGGCTGGTTCAAATAGTTTTGTTTGAACTCTTCAATTACCACTTGTCGTTGAACTTCCAGACTTTTAGGAGTAAAGGCTAGGCTTAACATTCGGTCACTTTCCAGCCATAAAGCTGTTTCCAAATTTTCTTTTGGTATAGTGATATAGTAATTGGTGATGTCATTCGAGGTAAAGGCATTGTTGGAACCTCCAGCTTTTTCAACATGTGTATCGAAATCTGGAATATTATTGGAACCCCCAAACATTAGATGTTCAAAAAGGTGTGCAAATCCTGTTCTTTCTTCACTTTCATCACGAGCACCTACATCATATAGAAGGTTTACGGCTGCTATGGGACTAGAACTATCTCGATGGATAATAACTTTTAAGCCATTATCCAGTGTGGTTTTATGGTACGTAATCATTATTCGATGTTTAGCTTATGGCATCAATAGGCCATCTCTTCTTAATTAAATATTAAGCGACGAAATTTTACTCAGAGTAGCGCAATAAATTTAAAGGGACAAGTTAACAAGAATTGTCAATTTGGGGAAATAAAAAAACCGGCATTGTGCCGGTTTCTTTTTATGCTTGTTTTCTTCTTTTAACCTCCTCGGAGAGTAGTTTTAATTCCCTACCTGTTTGACCTGCAATAGAGGTGTTTTCTTCCGCTCTTCTGATAAGGTACGGCATGACATCCTTTATAGGTCCGAATGGAACGTATTTTACTACATTGAATCCAGCATCTGCCAAATTGAAACTGATATGATCACTCATTCCAAGTAATTGAGCAAAATATACCTTTGAATCTTTTTTGTCCAATTTATGCACATTCATAAGTCCACATAAATAGTCAGAACTATGTTCGTTATGCGTTCCGGCACAAAGCGCCATACCATTTAAGTTATCCATGATATATTCAATCGCAAGATCATAATCTCTATCGGTAGCTTCTTTATCAGGTTGAATAGGAGATGGGTAATTATTATCCTGAGCTCTTTCCCGTTCTTTTTCCATATAAGCACCCCGAACTATTTTAACGCCAAGAAAATAACCATTCACTTGAGAATGTTGATGTGATTTCTTTAAGAATTCCATACGATCATGGCGGTACATTTGTAGCGTATTATAAACGATGGTAGATTCCTTATTGTAATTCATCATCATTTCCTCCACTATTTGATCAATAGCTCCTTGAATCCAGCTTTCTTCAGCATCGATCATAACTGGGACATCCAGATTGAAAGCTTTTTTACAAATCTTGTCGATTCTTTTGATCGCAAAATGGTATTGCTTTTCTTCTTGCTCATTCAATGGTGCTCCCTCACTCAACTTTTGAAGCAATGAAAGCGCCATAACCCCCGTAAGTTTAAATACAGCAAAAGGAACAGCAGGATTGATCTTTGCAATATCTATCGTTTTAGATACCATTTTTGCAGTTCTATTGAAATCCTCTTCTGCTTCTTTTCCTTCTACAGAGTAGTCTAGCAAGGATTGAACACCATGTTCAGCCAATTTATCCATGGTCTGGTTGCATTCATCTATACTCTCTCCACCACAAAATTGGGCAAAAGCAGTATGTCTAATCAAACCAATTACTGGAAGCCTTAATTTTAGACTAATAGCAAGCATTTTTGTACCAATTGTATTGATAGTAGGGCTGGCCATAAGTCTAAAAAGCCAAAGGGCTCTTTTCAATTCTTTGTCCGACTTATATTTAAAAGCCGTTTTCGTATTGTTAAAAGAAATCATAAGTATAAATTCTACCGTGCAAATATAATTTTTATTGGAGAGATTTTACCGAAAAAAATACTCATTTTTTACAGTATAAAATTCTACTATTTCTTAGAATTGAACTATGCGCATTATCAGTATTTTTTTTGCATGTATTCGGTAGAAAAACGAGCACTTTTTCCTGTGAGTTTTAGAACGAAGTGTTTTATATTTGTTAAAAAGATTAAAATGGAAATACAGGCGCAATATCCAATTTATATTGGTGATAACCACCTAGCGGAGTTAAATGGAATCTTGGAAGATCATTCAGATAAATATTCCAATATCTTCATTATTGTAGATGAAAATACCAAGGTTCATTGCCTTCCATTTTTATTAACTACTGTTCCCTATTTGGATGGTTATGATGTAATAGAGATTCCTTCAGGTGAAGAAAATAAGACCTTGGAGATATGTCAAGGGATTTGGGCAACACTTACGGATGCTAATGCAGATAGACAAACGTTAATCATCAATCTTGGTGGTGGAGTACTCTGTGATTTAGCAGGATTTACTGCTGCGACCTATAAACGAGGTGTACGTTTTATTCATATTCCAACTACCTTATTATCGCAAGTAGATGCTTCCGTCGGTTCTAAGGTTGCAGTAGATTTTTCTGGTTTTAAAAATCAAATTGGGCTTTTTGCAGATCCAATGATGGTACTTGTTGAGCCTCAGTTTCTGACAACACTGGATCAGAGACAATGGCTGAGTGGATTTGCTGAGATTATCAAACATGCGCTGATTGCTGATTTGAATTATTGGAATCTTATCAAGCAAGGTTTTGAGCCAAGTTTGTTAAATGATTATATTTCACAGTCCATTCTGATAAAAAAGGATGTGGTCCTTGCTGATCGGGATGAATCTGGAAAAAGAAAAATTTTAAATTTCGGTCATAGTATTGGTCATGCTATAGAAAGTCACTTTTTAAGTTCTGAGAAGCCAATGTTGCATGGTGAGGCTGTAGCAATAGGGATGATTATTGAGGCTTATTTATCCATGGAATTTGCCGGTTTTTCCAAAGAGGAATTTAAGGAGATTACTTCCTTTATTTTAGCTAATTATGATTTGCCAACAATTACCGACTCAGATATTACCGAAATATTAAAGTGGTTGGGGCAAGATAAAAAGAATGATAAAGATAGCTTGCGTTTTGTGCTATTGGAAAAAATTGGATCTGCGGTATTTGACATTGTCATTAGCGAAGATAAAATCATTGAAGCATTAAAAATAGCACCATCTCTTCATGTCTAAATTGAAATTACATATATCCGGATCAAAAAGCATCTCGAATCGCTTTTTGATAATGGAAGCGCTTAGTGGATCTAAAGTATCCATTAAAAATCTTTCCAATTCAGATGATGCTTTGGTGATGCATAAAATACTTTCCAATCAAGATCAAGCTGTTTGGGATGTGGGGCATGCAGGAACGGCAATGCGATTTCTTACTGCTTTTGCTGCCATTCAGAATAGAGATATTGTCTTACGCGGATCTGCTCGAATGCACCAGAGGCCAATTGGTCCTTTGGTGGAGGCTTTACGTAGTCTTGGTGCAAAAATTACTTATTTGGAGAATGATGGCTTTCCTCCTATTCTGGTAAATGGAAGCAGTATGGTTGGTGGAGATCTGATTATAGATGGGCAAATGAGTAGTCAATTTATTTCTGCCTTGGCGATGATTGCACCTTCCATTCCTAATGGATTGAATATCCAGATTCAAAATACACTGGTATCTCGTCCTTACCTGGCTATGACCCTGAAAATGATGGGAGAATTTGGCATTAAATCGACATGGGAAGGGAATTCCATACATATTATTGAGCAAAATTATCAGGTTGAAAATTATGAAGTGGAGTCTGATTGGTCCTCAGCCTCCTATTGGTTTTCATTTGTTGCTTTGGGTATTTTGAAGGAAGTTACGTTAAGTAGTTATTTTGAAAACTCCACGCAAGGGGATGCTGCTTTAGTGGATATTTATTCTCAATTGGGAGTCGATTCGAAAAGAGAAGGCAACCAATTGACCATCTCGAATACGGGAATATTAAAGGAGAAATTTTCGTATGATTTTCATGAACAGCCAGATATAGCTCAAACAGTTATTGTTACTTGTTTTGGTCTTGGAATGGAAGCAGAATTAACCGGACTGGAAACTTTGCCAATTAAAGAAACCGATCGTCTTTTGGCCATGCAAGTTGAACTCGGTAAGTTGGGTGCTCAGGTACAAATTATGGGGCAAAATAGCTTGTATCTAGAAAAGCGCACATTCAGAATAGCAAATGATCCAATCCAAATAGAGACTTATAAAGATCATAGGATGGCCATGTCCTTTGCTCCATTGGCTCATCGCTATCCAAATATTGAAATATTGGAGCCTTCGGTAGTTTCAAAATCTTATCCTGACTTTTGGACCGACGTTGATAAAATATAGGATTTCTACATATTTTGAATTTAAACTTTGTTTTAGTAGTAATTTCAACCCACTTTATTGTTTAATCACACTTATACTTCGCGAATATTTGGTAACTTGGGGTGTATAGTTTGTTAAACAATAAATAAATAGGAGGGAATTATGAAAATTACTAAAGTAAGTTGGATTTTTTTGGGAGCGTTTCTCATATCTGTGTTCGTAGTGAGTTGTGAAAAGGATGAATTGGTATCAGATTCGGTAACTGAAGTGGTTGCTCAAGGGGATGTTGCTTATGGCAAATTTGTTTCCGACCCAATTCCGGGACAGTATATTGTGCAGTTCACGACTGATTTTGGTAAGAGTTTTACGAATAATACGGTGAATTTTAAGCATGGTATTATAGAATTGAAAAATAGGGTTGTAAAAGAATTTCCAAAGCTAAAATTTGTCAATGAAGGCATTTATCACGCTTATGGACATTCTATCAAAGGATTTACTGCTAAATTAACTCCTGAGCAATATAAATTATTGTCAGCTGATAAACGAGTTAAATATATAGAGCAGGATCATGTTATTTCTTTGATTAAGCCTGATAATCCTGGTAAAGGTAAAGGAGATGATGTTGAAGAAGCAGGGGGGCAAGTAGTTCCTTGGGGAATCGATAGTATAGGCGGATCTACGAATGGTATCGGAAAACGTGCTTGGATTATTGATACTGGTATAGATATGGATCACCCTGATTTAAATGTGGATCAGACATGGAGTATCTCCTTTTTAACTGGAGGTCCAAATAATTTGACACCAGATGATCAAAACGGTCATGGTACCCATGTAGCTGGTACTGTTGCAGCCAAAAATAATACTATAGGTGTTGTAGGAGTTGCGGCAGGAGCAACTGTTGTTGCTGTTCGTGTTTTAGATAGAAAAGGTTCTGGAACCTGGTCAGGAGTGCTGGCAGGTATAAATTATGTTGGAGCCAACGGTATTGCAGGTGAAGTGGCAAATATGAGTTTAGGTGGAGGAGCATCTACTACAATTGATGCTGCAGTTATTGCTGCTTCAGCGAATGTGAAATTTGCTATTGCCGCTGGTAATTCATCTACGAATGCTAATAATTCTTCTCCAGCCAGAGCAAATGGATCAAATATTTATACAGTATCTGCTATGAATTATTTGAATAATTGGGCTTACTTTTCAAATTATGGAAATCCTCCAATTGAATATTGTGCCCCAGGGGTTGCAATCAATTCTACTTGGAAAAATGGTGGATATAATTCGATTAGCGGAACGTCTATGGCTGCGCCACACGTTGCAGGATTGTTATTATTGGGTTCTGTTACTACTAATGGATACGTTAACTTAGATCCAGATGGAAATGCGGATCCAATTGCGCATAATTAAGTCTTTTAGTTAAATAAGTGATAAAAAAGAAAAAAGCTGATCCCATTGGATCAGCTTTTTTTATTCTAGTAAAACTCGTGTCAATTGGTAGGATTTCCATTTTAAATCGCCCCGTAATATGCCGATCTTTTTATCACTATTGTCTATCTCGTAGACTTTGTATCTTTTTTTACCATTCCACTCTATTTCCATTTTTTGAGGTTCGTGGCTTTTATTTTTAATTTCTAAAATAATACCCTTTCCTTCAGAGTGTGGATACATCTTTTGGATATATAGTTGTTCGTTATCCCAGTCAAACAAGCTGTTTTGTCTGTTAGTATAGACATTCTCCAATGGGATTAATGGATATTGCTGATCGAGATAATAAGATTCAATAGCTTTATTGGCAGATGTAAAGCTTACTGTAAACTCATTACTATATTGTTGTTGTACCTTTTTTGAATATCCAAAATAATTGGAAGTTAGGTAGCTTATAAATTGATTATTATATCCAATTTGGTTTCGCCATCCATATTCTGAAGGGGTGACTGATAATTCTCCAATTTGCCAAAAAGAGGGGGTACTACTATAAATGTCAGCTTGTATTTCTTGATTCTTGATGCAAAGAAATTGACTACTGAAAAAGTTTAGATTTCCTTTTTTATTATAATTAGATCTGTCCAATTCAAATAATTGACAATCCGTTTTATAGTCATTGGACGGTATGTTCAGTGGCCAACTCATATGTACAGAATAGTCAGAGCTAGGAAGATTGTCTAATTTAATACCAACCTTAATTTCATTAACAGGGTGATGGAGGTAAATGGTCTTTTCACAAGAAATACCATTCAGTTTACTATATACCTTATAAATAGTACAAAGTGGTCCGTCTTTTATTTTGATGAGCTCCCTGTCATGTTCTGTGATGGTATTGTTTTTTGGATGATTCCCATTCACTAAGAGTAGCGCAAATAATTCTGAGCTTGGTTTAATAAGATTTTCTTCAGAAAGGGATGATTTAAGTACATATACACCTTTCTTTGTGTCAAATTTTAGTTTGATTCTATTGGAAGAAGTGAAATACTTATTTTCATTCCTTGTAAATGTTACTTCCTCAAAGCCATAAGCATCAATTTCGTCCAATAGCATGACTGCTTGTCCATCTCCTATTCTTTGGAAGGGAATGGTCTTTCCTTCTTTATTTCTGGCTCCCCGGAAATTATTTGAAATAGAAATGGTTAATAGTCCCCCTCTTTTTCTAGGTAGCTGATTGAAAATTACCGCAGTTCTAGAGTCAATAGTTTTGATTTCAAAATCATTCTCCTCATGATTTGGAGAAGCATAGAAGCTTTTCTTTTGAATAGTATTATTTCTAAGATCCCAGTATTTTTCCAGAGGTTGTGTTAATTCTGACCTATCATAATATTTCTGTTGGATGACGCCAATGCATTCATTCGCTCTAATATCTTCAAACTGCTTGTTGAGATCCACGAAAGCGCTATATTCATTTAAGATACACTCATTCCAAAACGGAGCGTCCACTGTTCTGGAGCCTTTTAATTTGGGTCCTGATATCTTTTTGAACTGTCTTGCGAAAGTGTTGAAATTTGATACGATCAGTTTTGGGCTTTTATGTGTAGCATTCCAGTTCTGCACAAACTGGGAAATGTCTTTATTGATGGATCCTTTGGTAGGGATCAATCTCAAAAGGCTATTTGGGTACTTTATCGTCCTTTTTTTAAGGTTGTAGAGGTGTTTAGAGATAGTATAATTGGAAAGGGGATTGCTTGAAGCGTCATAGTAAATAGCATCATTCTGGTTGTAGATCATCAAATCTTTACCTTTATAATGAGACTGGTAAAAATGGGGCTGTTTGTGGGTTTTTAAATATTCTGGCCTTATTTGATACGTGCTATTTTGAAAGATGCCTATTTCGGTAATGTCTCTGTCTAAAAGGTATTCCATATAGTTTGGACTGATACCTGAAGGATCAATTTGTACTTGACTTAACTTGTCAATTCCCGATTCAGCCGCAAGAGATAATCCATCTTCGAAAAGATAAGAGTAATCACTATTATTGGAAAGGCTCGTGATAATTTGCTTGTATGCTGGAGAGATTTCTATGAAACCATTTTGGATACAATTAAGTAGGTATTCTTTTTGTTCGGAGCTGGCGTTGTCAATATATTTTTGAATCGTTTGAAACTCGATAGCTGACCAGTGAAACTTTGACCAAAGGTCTTTTTTCGAATTATTTCCGCATAATTGAATGGCCTGTTTTAAATTAGCTAATTCCATGGATTGCCCGTCAGGAAATAGACCGGTATAGCTGTATGATTCATTCATCAAATAAATATTCTTCGTTTTGATAGAGGCAAGCCTAAATCGTTCGAAAGAGACAATAGAATCATTTACGAGAATTTCTATTTCCAATTCTCTAGGTGTAGTATTTTTGGTAAGGTATATGGGATGGTAGCTTATTCCTTCTTCTGCGATAAATTCATTATCGGTTTCATTAATTTTGACATTCAATTTTTGTTCTTCACCAAAATTGATGATTTCCACTCCTAATTCTCGGTACTCATCTCCGTCTTTTTCAATGATAACATCCGTATCAAAGAAATTAATTCCTTGTTTGATGGATGATTGGTAAAGCATAAACCAAGAGTTGGTCTCATCTTGACTTGTAGATTCCAAAGTGAAATTGATAGCTTGCCCAGGGGATAAGTACTCAATTGGTAAGGTGATAAACCCTATTCCTGAATGGCTGTTTTCATGATTGGTTTCCTTTGTTTCCAATTCAATTTCAAGCCCACTATCTGAATAAGCAAATAGCACACCTTCAATGAATTCAAAATCTAAATGGTGAATGCTGTCCATGGCAAGTTTATAACTAACCATTTCTCCAGAAGGATTATTGAAGGAGTAGGTGAAAGCAAATTTTAATTTTTGATCCCCATAAAAGTTAGGAATGGCCTCACTTTCCCAACGTATCTTTCGATTGTCCTTGTCATCTACTAATAATGCTCTTTCACTTGGGTGGAAGTTCAGTGGGTAAAAGACACTATTCCCTTCCAAAGCCTTATCATAAGCTGAAAGTATGTGGTAGCTGGTGAAATAATCATTTGCAAAAGTATTGCTTGAAATACTTAACAAAAGAATACAAACAATGATATGTAGGAAATTCTTTATCATTAGCTACCTTTTTTAGTGGTGATTTCTCTTAAATTATCATCCTTTACCTTTATGTAAATATCCATGACATCATTAGGTAGTAAGGATTCTATATTGTTGGGCCATTCAATTAAACAAAGCGCACCACTATCCAAATATTCTTCTGTACCAATGTCTAGTGCTTCTTCTTCCTCATGGATTCTATAAAAGTCGAAATGGTAAATAATTTTACCAGATGAAGCACGGTATTCATTGACAATGGAGTAGGTAGGGCTACTGATGTTTTCTACAACGCCCAATTCTTTACAAATGGCTTTTATCAAAGTTGTTTTTCCGGCTCCCATTTCCGCATGGAAAAGCCAGACATTGCTCGATGACTGTTGTAAAAGTTCCTTAGCTATAGTAGGAATTTCCGTTTGTGAAAATTCTAATGCCTCCATCTAATTTGGTTTTAACACTATAAAAGGGCAAATCATTTCTTCCAGAGATACCCCTCCGTGTTGGTACGTATTTTTGTAATAATTTGAAAAGTACTTATAATTGTTTGGGTAGACCAAAAACTTATTTTCCTTAGCGAAGACAAATTTACTACTTACATTGAACTTAGGAAGCTGAACCTCGGTAGGATTTAATATTTCCAGTACATCTTTTTTGTTGTAATTGAGATTCTTTCCTGTTTTGTATCTCAAATTGGTGCTAGTTTCTTTATCACCGACTATTTTTGAAGGATCTTCAATGTTAATCATACCATGATCTGTAGTAATAATCACAGTACCATTTACTGATTTAATCAATTTTAGTAACTCCAAAAGGGTCGAGTTATTGAACCAAGTGAGGGTAAGCTCTCTATAGGCCTTGTCATTTGGAGCCAATTCCTTGATCATTTCTGTGTTTGTTTTGGCATGTGATAACATGTCAACAAAATTATAGACTATAGCGTTCAGTTTATTCCTCTTTATTTCATTGAATTTGCCAACTAGCTTTTGTCCTTGATTTTGGTGCGTTATTTTGTGAAATTGATGTTTAATATTCAATCCCATACGTTGAATTTGATCCCGTAATAGTTCAGATTCAAACAAATTTTTCCCACCTTCTTCATGATCAAATTTCCACTGATCGGCATATTTTTTTGAAATTTCCAATGGTGTCAATCCGGCGAAAAAGGCATTCCTCGCATATTGGGTAGTTGTTGGAAGAATACTAAAGTAAAAGGATTCTTTTTCTACTCTGAATTCTTGTTCAACCAGGCGCTTTATTGTTTTCCATTGATCGAGTCTCAGATTATCGATCAGCAATAGGAATACGGGGTTGTCATCTTCAACTAGTACAGGCTTTGCTAATTTCTGAAATGCATTGTGGGAGAGTGTTGGAGCATCTTCACTAAATGAAAACCAATCAGCATATTCTCTTTTAATAAATTTAAAAAATTCTGAATTCGCTTCTTTTTTCTGAATATTCAAAACTTCATTCAAGGAGCTATTAGCACTGTCCAATTCAAGTTCCCAATATACCAGTCTGTTGTATATGTTTACCCAATCTTCATAGTCCTGGGCCATGGCAATGTCCATTCCCAATTTTTGAAATTCTTTTTGATAATTATACGTAGTAGTTTCATTGACCAGGCGGCTCTTTTCAAATTGCTTTTTGATCGTTAATAAAATCTGCATTGGATTTACAGGCTTTATCAAATAATCGGCAATTTTTGCACCTATGGCCTCATCCATGATACTTTCTTCTTCACTTTTTGTAATCATGACAACAGGGAAAGTGAATTTTTCTGGAATTTTTGATAAGGTATCCAATCCACTAAGTCCTGGCATATTTTCATCCAGAAACATTATATCAATAGTAGTATCCTCTAATATGTCTAACGCATCTTGTCCATTGGTAACTGTAAAAACTTCGTATCCTTTTTTTTCTAAAAATAGAATATGCGGTTTAAGCATATCTACCTCATCATCAACCCATAAAATTTTCACTTTCTCCATTCTTCTATCGTGTTCGTTTAATTTGCTTATTTAAACCCCAGTTTATTACATTTATTGTCTATTGCAGTAGGTGATTTTTTTGAAATATAATCAAGTACCCAAATACATTTGTTATATTTGAGATAAGTGGGGATTCAGTATTGTAACTTCAGGTATAAATATAAAATAATTGTAGGGAATTGAAGCAGAAAAACAAGATTTTAAATGATCCAATTTATGGTTTTGTGCATTTAACAAATGCCATAGATTTTGAGATTATTGAGCATCCATATTTTCAAAGATTGAGAAGGATCAGTCAATTAGGACTGACTTATCTGGTGTACCCCGGAGCTTATCACACCCGCTTTCATCATGCTATCGGAGCCTATCATTTAATGCAGCAGGCGGTAAAAATCCTTAGGACAAAAGGCGTTTATATTAGTAAAGAAGAGGGGATAGCTGTTTGTCGTGCCATATTATTGCACGATATTGGTCATGGTCCTTTTTCTCATGCCTTGGAGCATTCCATCGTACACAATATTTCCCATGAATCCATTTCCAAATTATTAATGGATTTTTTCAATAAAAAATTCGAGGGTGAATTGGATTTAACCATTGCCATTTTTGAAGGTAAATATCATCGAAAATTCTTACATCAGTTGATTTCTGGTCAATTGGATATGGATAGGTTAGACTATTTGAAAAGAGATAGTTTTTATACAGGTGTCTCTGAAGGAGTAATAAATTCAGATAGAATACTGTCTATGTTGAATGTGGTCAATGACGAATTGGTAGTGGAATCTAAGGCGATTTATTCCATAGAGAAATTTATCATTGCCAGAAGGTTGATGTATTGGCAGGTTTATTTGCATAAGGCGGTACTGTCTGCAGAGTTTATGTTGGAAAAGGTTTTGGAGCGGGCGAAAGAATTGGCTATGAATGGTCATGAGGTTTTTGCAACCTCTGCGATGTCATTTTTTCTGAAAAATGAAGTTAATTTATCTGAATTTGAAGATAACCCCAAGATGTTGGATAAATTTTGTCATCTAGATGATTTTGATGTTATATCTGGAATTAAGGAGTGGATTGGTCATGAAGATTTTGTATTGTCAGACCTTAGTAAACGTATTTTAAATAGGAATTTATTCAAAATACGCCTCCAAAATGAAAAAATTGAGCTTGATTTTATAAATCAGTTAAAAAATAATGTTTTGTCCAAATACCCTATTTCTGAAGCAGAATTAAAGTACTTTATTTTAGAGGGAAAAATTGATAATTTGGCTTATAATGCGGAAAAGGAGAATATTTTACTACTTCAAAAAAATGGAAAATTAGTAGACCTGTTGAATACAGCAGATCAACTTAATATGTCAGTTTTATCACAAACTGTTGAGAAAGAATACGTATGTTTTCCCGACTATCTTTAATTTTTTTTATTTTTGCGTTCTATGGAATTTAAAGCAAAGCAGATTGCCGAAATTTTAGGAGGTGAAATCGAAGGGAATCCTGACGCAATTGTCGATAAATTATCGAAGATTGAGGAAGGGGAAGAAAGGTCCTTATCTTTCTTAGCAAACCCTAAGTATACTCCTTATATATATACTACAAATGCATCTGTAGTAATTGTAAATGCTGACTTTCAGCCTGATAAAGAAATTAGTGCTACGCTTATAAAAGTGGAGGACTCATATCAGTCGTTTGCTCAATTATTGAACTTCGTTGAGTCCTTGAGGACGGATAAAGAAGGAATAGAGCAACCGTGTTTTATCAATGAAACAGCCGAATTAGGTACAACTCCATATATTGGAGCAATGTCTTATATTGGTGAAAATGTAAAAATTGGAAACAATGTTAAGGTTTATCCACAGTGTTATATTGGGGATAATGTAACCATTGGTGATAATACTGTCATTTATGCTGGTGTTAAGATTTACCATGATTGTATCATTGCAGACAATTGTACCATTCATGCAGGGGTTGTAATAGGAAGTGATGGGTTTGGATTTGCTCCTCGTGAGTCTAAAGATTATCAGAAAATTGCTCAGATTGGAAATGTTGTGATTGAAGAGTTTGTTGAAATCGGTGCTAATTCTTGTATTGATAGAGCGACTATTGGATCTACAATAATCAAAAAGGGAGCAAAATTGGATAATTTAATCCAAATTGCACACAATGTTGAAATTGGAGAGAATACAGTAATTGCTGCACAAAGTGGTGTTGCTGGTTCTTCTAAATTGGGTGCTAACTGTATGCTTGGTGGACAAGTGGCGATTGCAGGTCATATATCTCTCGGTGACAATGTAAAAGTTGGCGCTAAATCTGGTGTTACAAATAGTGTGAAGAGTGATCAGGTGGTGATGGGGCTCTATGCCTTTGATCATAAGAACTTCCAGCGATCGTATATTTATTTCAGGCAATTACCTGGATTAGTAGGGCGATTAAAAGATTTGGAGAAAAAAGTTTTATCAGATAAAAAATAATGGAAACTAAGCAAAGAACCATTTCAAAGAGTGTTGAAGTCAATGGAATTGGCTTACACACAGGAAAAAAGGTAAAACTTATTTTTCATCCTGCGCAGGAGAATCACGGTTTCAGATTTCAGCGTTCTGACCTAGAAGGTAAGCCAATTATAAAAGCGGATGCCAACTTAGTCACTAAAACAGAGCGAGGAACAACCCTTGATCACAATGGTGTAGAGGTAAATACTACAGAGCATGTTTTGGCTGCTTTAGTAGGTTTGTCTATTGATAATGTACTAATTGAATTGGACGCCTCTGAGCCACCAATTATGGATGGTAGTTCTTATCCATTCATTGAAAAGCTGAAAGAGGCTGGTATCCAAGAGCAAAAGGCTGATCGTGATTTTTTCGTAGTGAAGGAGCCAATTAGATATTCTGATCCGGAATTGGGAGTAGAATTGATGCTAATTCCGTCTGAAAAGTATGAGATCACTTGTATGGTAGATTATAATACAAAGGTGCTCAACACGCAGCATGCCATCATGAATGATATCAGTGAATTTGAAGCTGAATTCGCATCTTCTAGAACTTTCTGTTTCTTACATGAATTGGAATCCTTAATAGAGCATAACCTGATTAAAGGTGGAGACATGAACAACGCTATTGTTTATGTGGATAGAAAGATTTCTAAGGATGAGTTGAAAAAATTAGCTCAGGTATTTGATAAGGAAGAAGTAGAAGTTCAAGAGAATGGAGTGTTGGATAATTTAGAATTGAGACATTCTAATGAAGCTGCTAGACACAAACTATTGGATATTGTTGGTGACCTTGCCTTGGTAGGGAAGCCCATTAAAGGTAGAATAATAGCTACCAAACCTGGTCATGGACCGAATACAAATTTTGCAAAGATTATTAAGAAAGTAATTACCAAAGAAATGAAGAATCAAACACCTCGATTTAATGTGAATGGGGAGCCAGTCTTGGATATTCATCAAATAATGAATATTTTGCCTCATAGACCTCCATTTTTATTGGTTGATAAAATCCTTGAATTATCAGAGGATCACGTAGTAGGACTTAAAAATGTCACTATGAATGAGCCGTTTTTTGAAGGACATTTCCCAGGTGCACCGGTAATGCCAGGTGTTTTGCAAATTGAAGCTATGGCTCAAGCAGGTGGAGTATTGATATTAAGTACTGTTGATAATCCTGAAGAATACTTAACTTACTTTATGAAAGTAGATAAGGTGAAATTCAAGAGAAAGGTACTTCCTGGAGATACTTTAATTTTTGATTTAAAATTATTATCCCCTATTAGAAGGGGGATATGCCATATGGGTGGAAAGGCCTATGTTGGAGATAATGTCGTAATGGAAGCAGAATTGATGGCTCAAATTGCGAAAAAAAACCAGTAATATTATGAATCAGCCTTTAGCATATATACACCCACAAGCAAAAATAGCTAGCAATGTTGTTGTTGAGCCATTTTGTACGATTCACAAAAATGTAGAGATAGGTGAGGGAACTTGGATTGGATCCAACGTTACCATCATGGAAGGTGCCAGAATTGGGAAAAACTGTAGAATTTTCCCAGGTGCTGTAATTTCTGCTATTCCTCAAGACTTAAAGTTTGATGGAGAAGATAGTATCGTTGAGATTGGTGATGGAACAACCATTAGAGAATGTGTTACTATAAATAGAGGAACCAATGCAACGGGTAAAACGGTTGTTGGTAAGAACTGTTTATTGATGGCCTATTCTCATATTGCTCATGATTGTAAATTGGGAGATAGCGTTATTATTGTAAATGGTGTCGCTTTAGGGGGGCATGTTACAATTGGAGATTTTGCTATTATCAGTGGATTGTCCGCTGTTCATCAATTTGTAAATATTGGAGCTCATGCCATGATTAGTGGAGGTTCATTGGTAAGAAAAGATGTGCCTCCATTTGTGAAGGCTTCTAAAGAGCCACTTTCTTTTGTTGGAATCAATTCCATTGGTTTAAGACGAAGAGGCTTTACTTCTGAAAAAATTGCAGAGATACAACAGATATACCGTATACTCTTCCAGTCAGACTATAATAATTCTAAGGCTATTGAGGTGATTGAGGCTGAAATGTCTGCTTCAAAAGAGAGAGATCAAATTATATTCTTCGTTCAGCAATCTAAGCGAGGAGTAATGAAAGGATATATTCGCGGATAAGATGCAAATTGTACTTAAGGATATAGAAAAGAAATATGGCAAAGAACGAGTTTTTACTCGTCTTTGCTTTTCTTTTTTTATGGGTGAGCATTATCTGTTATCTGGGTTCAATGGATCAGGTAAATCCACCCTTTTGAGGATTATTTCTGGCTCGGAAAAAGCTGCCAAAGGTTCTGTGACTTATTTCCAAAATAATGTGGAAATACCTCATGAGGAGGTGTTCAATCAGATGGCGATCATTTCACCCTTTTCAAAGCTGATAGAGGAATTTACGATAATTGAATTATTGGATTTCTATAGTAAGTTTAAGCCCATTAAAGAAGGGTTCGGTGCTGATGAATTGATAAGCTTAGCGAAATTAGAATCTTCCAGGAATAAGCCCATCCAGAACTTTTCTTCAGGAATGAAGCAAAGACTTAAATTGGCGTTGGCATTCATTACAGATGTTCCTATTCTACTATTTGATGAACCTTGTTCTAATTTAGATAAGGTTGGTGAGAAGTGGTATGCAGAGTTAATTGACACTTTTAAAAAGGATCACTTAATAATTGTTGCCTCCAATCAGGTAGAAACTGAAGCTTTCTTTTGTATGCATGAATTGGATGTTACGAGTTTCAAGCCTATTCCTAAGCCTAGGAAAAAGAAGAAATAAAAAAAAAGCCTGTTAGTAATCTAACAGGCTTTTTTTTTATTTGATGATGGATCCAAGTTGGATCATTTTATTGTTGTTGGTAACAATGAAGTACTTTTTCTTTTCCTTTCCGAGTGTGATCCAATTCATATCTTTAAGATCTAATGGAAGGAATAGGTTGGATTGTTTATTGTCTACAATTTCAAAATTACCCTTACCGTCTCCAAACAGAACGGATCCAATGGATGCATCATAACGAGTAGTTTCAAATTCTACATTGAACATGTTTCCACCTACGATAAGGTCCTTATTGCCATCTTTGTTCAGGTCAATTATTAGCGTTTTGTTAATTGGTCCTTTTTGAGCACCATTCGGCAATTCAATACTATTCATGGTTCCGTCATCATTCATCAGTGCAATAGAATGGAACATATTCGCTTGTAGGTGTAATCCTTCTTCTAGGTTTTGCTTACCATAAACATCCTCTAAAGATGCATTCGCAAATGATTCATAACTCGGGAATTTGTCAGAAATTTCAGGAATCTGTTGCGTGGAACATTCTTTACCACGCATTGGTACTTCCTTACCTCTGTAATATGAGCTCAAAACAATGTCATATTTTCCGTTTTGATCGAAGTCATTTGCGTAAATGTTTAGTGGCTTTTTCTCACTTGGGTGGAACTTATTATTCAATCCTATATTTCCAAGGATATAGTCGTCATCTCCATCATTGTCAAGATCGCTTGCTTCAATACTATACCACCATCCAGAAATATTTTTAGGATTGTGTTCCGCTGTTTGGTTAATTAATACTCCTTCTTTGTTCGCAAAATAACTGATTGGCATCCATTCTCCAACAACAATTAGATCCTTTACTTTATCACCATTGAAATCTGACCAAACAAAATCGGTAACCATTCCAATGTCTTGTAGTCCTTTACCTTTTGTTGAGCTTATGTCAGTGAATTTACCTTTTTTGTTCTCTAAAAGGTAACTTTTTGGAGTGTATGGGTATTGCCCCGGAGAAGTTCTTCCTCCAACAAAGAGGTCTAAATCACCATCTTGATCTATATCATGCGCTTTGACTTTCATTCCGCTGCTGATCATTTTTGGTAAGTATCCTTTACTCTTGGTTAGGTTTCCTTTTCCATCATTCAAGTACAGTCTATCTTGTAATAACGGTGAGTTTAATTCGAAATCACTACCACCACCACTTACTACGTAAAGATCCAGGTCATTGTCGTTGTCGGCATCAAAAAATAAGGCGTCCATATCTTCATAGCGACTATCGTTAATCAATGCAGGACTTTCCCACCTATCAAACTTTCTTCGGTTATTTTGAATAAATATTACAGCAGGTTGGTCTTTGGCTCCTCCAACAAATATATCCTCCAGACCATCACCATTGATGTCGCCTGTAGCACTAAATGGTCCTAGTTGAGATTGAGAATGAGGAAGTAATACTTCTACCGCATAATCATCGTGTTGATTTTCTTTATGGACGAAGTTTAAGCCAAAAAGGTTATGGTTCTCCATATAAACCAAATAGCTTTTCTTTTCATCTATCTTTTCACCACTCGCTTGTTTGTTGATGGTTAAAAGTTGATTCACTTTGATGGTGTTCATTTTCTGAATGGTTCCATCCACCCACTGAATCATTAAGGAGTCCACAGAGGTATGTTTACCTAGACCAAAATGCAAAACATATGGTAAAGAAGATTGGTATCCACGGGTAGCAGAAAGCTCTTGCACCTGTATTTCTTGATCTCCGTAATAAATAGTAGCCTTAGACGACATAGCTTGACCTTCCATTTTTAACTGTAGGAAGTTATTGTCATTTAGACTTTCACTATTATTTCTGTACAGCAACATAGTCTGATCGATGTTGTTGATAACAAGATCGAGGTCACCATCACCGTCTAAATCGGCAATTGAGGCCCCATTAGAGTAGGTTCCTATATCAAGTCCTGCTTCCTTTGAGATATTGTCGAAGGTAAGATCTCCATTGTTTTTGTACAGTACATTCGGAATTTTCACATCAGGCATTCCCGATATTAACGCGTCCATCTCCTGTTTTGTCGGAGGAGGATTTTGTTTTAGCATTTTATCCAATTTATTTTGGAAGTCATTATCCGAAAAGTATTTTCTAAAACCATTGGTTACGAAATAGTCTTTATAACCGTCATTATCCAAATCTGAAAATAAAGCAGACCAGCTCCAGTCCGTTTTGGCAACATTTGCCATTAGTGCGATATCTGAGAAAAAGTTGTCCCCGTTATTTAGTTGAAGGCTATTGAACATATACTGGTGTTGCCTTTTCATTCCTTTGACGAGGAATTTGGCAAGGTCAGTATTCATGGACTTCATCAAGGTTTTACTTCTGAAATGGTCACTTGGAGTCATGTCAACCACACCAATCTCCATAGCTCCATCATTGTTGATGTCAGCTATGTCACATCCCATTCCGAACCAGGAAACATGCTTGGTTCTCTTTTTTATCTTATCTGCGAAGGAGCCATCACCCTGATTGATGTACATGAAGTCTGGAACATCATAATCATTGGTTACATAGATGTCAGGAAGTCCATCGGTATTGATATCACTTATAACCAGTCCAAGCCCGAACCCATAATTCAAGAGCCCTGCTTCTTTTGTAACATCGGTAAATGAATTATCCCCGTTGTTCCTGAATAATTTATTACTCACCTTTTTGAGCTCCGCTTCATCTTCGATCAATTCAAAGACCTTTTGTAAAGGCATTTCATAATAAACGGAATGGTTCATTACATACAGGTCCAAATCTCCATCTCCATCATAATCGAAGAAGGCAGATTGAGTGGAGTAATTTTTATCCTGAATACCAAAGGCTTTGGCGGACTCAGTGAAAGTTAGGTCACCGTTGTTAACATAAAATTGATTAGGGCGCGTATTAGGGTCTAATTTATAGCCAGAGTTACACACGTATATATCTAAATATCCATCTTGATTGACATCAGCCATTGTGGCACCAGTCGCCCAATGTTTAGAATGTAATCCAGCTTTTTTGGTGATATCTTCAAACTGTAAATTTCCCTTATTAAGGTATAACTTGTTAGACACCATATTCCCAGTCATCAAAATGTCTGGTAAACCATCATTGTTAATATCTCCTATGGATACTCCTGCTCCATTATAGAAGTATTCGTAACCCAGGATGTTCTGTCTAGTTTTAAAATTATCTGTAAGCTTATTTTTAAACCTTAATCCAGAAAGCTTAGAAGGTACTTTTGTAAATAATTTATCCTTGGGTAGAGCCTTTAATTTTTTTGATTCTTCTGATTCACATGCAGTGAATATCAGAAGGAGCGATAATATACAGCTTCCTGCAATAGCTTTTGATATCAATTTCATAATCCGAGTGAGATTTTTTAGGGGCTATATTGTTTTTGAGATTTAGCATCTAAATTTACTTAAAAAATGATTGAAATATACTTAGATTCATTGTAATTATCGAATGTTATTAATTAATACCGTATAGTTGAATACTTCTATTATTGTTCGTAATAATAAAATGCTCTTTTTTATTAGGTCCAATTGTAATCCACTCCATATCTTTTGAATCAAATGGAGCAAATAATCCGGAAGTAGAAAAGGGGACAGGACTAAAATTACCCGTACCATCTCCACTTAATAGATTCCCATTGGAAGCGTCGTATCGTGTGGTCTCAAATTCAGTGTGGTACATGTTACCAATGGTGATTAAATCCTTCGTTCCATTGTTGTCCATATCCCTTACTATTATTTTATTAATTGATGAGACTTGAGCTTCAAGAGGAAGGTCTATAATTTGGATTGAGTCCTTGTGACTCAATAATACAACAGAGGAAAAAGTATTGGCCTGTAAGTGTAGGCTGCTTTCTAAATGCTCTATTCCGTATACTTCTTCTAAGCTGGCATTGGCAAAGGACTTATAACTTGGGAATTTTTCTGCAAGTCCTGGAATCTGTTGAGTAGAGCATTCTTTTCCTCGCATCGGTACCTGGCGACCTTTATAATAGGAGCTAATTACAATATCGAAGTTGCCATTTTCATCGAAATCATTGGCGTATACATGTAATGGCTTTTTATGGCTGGGGTGAAACTTGTTGTTCAGTCCAATATTTCCAAGGATATAATCATCATCACCATCATCGTCTAAATCGTCGGCTACAATGCTGTACCACCACCCTTGTAAATCCTGGGATGGATATTGAGTATTTTGGCTAGTGAAATGCCCTTTACCATCATTGCTAAAAAAGCTTACCGGCATCCATTCTCCAACTAAAATTAGATCTGGATGATGGTCTCCATTGAAATCAGAAAATACAAAATCTGTAACCATACCGCATTCACTTAGGTCCGGAGCTTGTTGGAATGTAATATCCTTAAATGTTCCACCTTCATTTTTGAGTAAATAACTTTTGGGGCTAAATGGATATTGTCCCGGTAATGTTCTTCCTCCTATAAAGAGGTCTAAATCTCCATCTAAGTCTATGTCGCAGGCTTTAACTTTTGCTCCACTACTTAGCATTTTTGGTAAGGCATTTTTTGATTTGGAAAAATTCCCCTTACCATTATTAAGGTATAAACGATCTTGTAGGAGAGGGGATTTTTGATCAAAATCAGATCCACCACCACTTACTACATACAAATCTACTAGTCCATCGTTATTGGCGTCAAAGAATAGAGCATCCATATCTTCAGATTCACTGTCCAGTTCTAAGTCAGGGCAATTAATGTTCTTGAAAGTTCCATTTTCCAGCTGTTGGTAAAGTTTTCCTGTTTGTCCTTTAGCTCCGCCCAAAAACAAATCATCCAGTCCATCATTGTTTAGATCTGCTACTGCTGCAAAAGGGCCTAGTTTTGACTGTGCGTGTGGGAGTAAAACTTCCTTTTTGAAATCATCATGATTATTTTCCTGATGTCTGTAATTTATTCCCAATTTATACGGGTTTTCCATAGAGAACAATAGGTCAAATTTCTTTGGTTTTGAAGTATGTGTTTGTTCTCTTTTTATGCTTAGAATTTGGTTTGCTTTGATGTTTTCTAAATCCTGAACCTGACCATCGGGCCATGTGATTTCAACCTTGGACACACTTTTATGTGTTCCCAATCCAAAATGTAGTGTATGCGGCATGGAAGATTGAAAACCTCTGGTAGGGGACAATTCCTGTATTTGTAATTCATTGTCTCCGTAGTGGATGATAACCTTGGAATGAATTCTCTTGCCTTCTAAATTTATTTGAAGGAAGTTGTTTTCTTTCTGTTCGCTGTTATTTCGGTATAGTAATAAATCTTGATCTGTATTATTAATTACTAAATCCAAATCTCCGTCATTATCTAGATCAACAGAGGCTGCCCCGTTGGAGATAGTAGCTTTTTCAAGGCCTGAACTTGGGGCTATATCTGTAAAGGTAAGATCCTTATTATTCTTGAATAGGACATTTGGTAACTTCACCTCAGGCATTTGATCATAAATGTTTTGAATGTCAGTTTTTGTTAATTGCTTACCAGAGGATTTAATATCCTTGACATAATGTTGAAAGTCGTTATCCGTGGCGTATTTCCTAAATCCGTTGGTGATAAAATAGTCTTTGTATCCGTCGTTATCCAAGTCTGTAAATAATGCAGTCCAACTCCAGTCGGTCTTTCCTATTCCTGAAAGCATTCCAATCTCCGAGAAAACATTGTCTCCATTATTAACCTGTAGAGTATTGAACATATACTGGTGTTGTCTTTTTAGCTTGTTTACCAGTAGTTTATTGAATTCAGTATTCATGGTTTTCATGAGGGTTTTGCTTCTGACGTGATCGTTTGGACTCATGTCCACTACTCCAATGTCTAAAGAACCGTCATTATTGATGTCAGCAATATCACAACCCATTGAACTCCATGTGATATGTTTGGTAGTAGATTTTATATTATCCTTAAAGGTGCCGTCTCCCATATTGATATACATGAAGTCAGGTACATCAAAATCATTAGCTACATAGATGTCAGGTAAGCCATCAGTATTTATGTCACTCACCACCAAGCCTAGTCCAAAGCCATATCTCAATAAGTTGGCTTCTTCGGTGACCTTGGTAAAAGAGCCATTGCCGTTATTTCTGTATAGGTTGTTGGTTACCTTCTTTAATTCGTTTTTGTCCTGCAGAAGATCGTAAATTTCAAAAATAGTTAGTCTGAAGAAGTCTGCATGGTTAATTACGAATAGGTCTAAGTCACCATCCATATCATAATCAATAAAGGCGGATTGAGTAGATCTATTCTTATCCTGTATACCATAATCTTTTGCACATTCTTTAAATGTGCCATCTCCATTGTTTAGGTAAAATTGATTAGGTCTGGTTTCAGGATTCTTTTTTGGCCCAGAATTGCAAACATAAATGTCTAAAAAGCCATCTTGATTCAGATCAGCCATAGTAGCTCCTGTACACCAGAAATTGGCTTGTAAGCCAGCTTTTTCTGTGATATCTTCAAAAGCTAGGTTTCCTTTGTTTAGGTATAGTTTATTAGGAACTTGATTTCCGGTTAGGAAAATGTCTTGAAGTCCATCATTATTTATATCTCCTATGGCAACACCTCCGCCATTATAAAAATATTCATAGGACAGAATATTCTCATTGGTCTCTGGATTGTTGACAATCGAATTATTGAAATCCAGATTGCTGATCTCTTTTGGGATTTCAGTAAATAATTTGGATTTGGATAGCGCATTTAATGCTTCTTCTTGAGGGGAAGAGCATCTTATAAACAACAGAAGAGAGAATAGACTTAATTTAAGGATTAAAAAGAAGGGTGATAGTACCTTAATCATAGGTTTTAGACTTTATTAATAGGGATATAAGTGTCTTTTAAAGGTAGTGATTATTATTCCCTGTGGTCTTTAATATTAAAGGGAATTTGAATTAAGTAACTAATTCATACTAGATTGTATTTTTAGGTACATTTTTAAACAAAAAAACCCTTTTACCTAGATGAGGTAAAAGGGTTTTAGTAAATTTTAGCTTTATTTATCTAGTATACTGAGCGGTTACATGATCAATTTCTGCTCCATCATTTACTTCATAGGAGAAGTTGATATTGGAAAAACCTATATTGGAATTTCCGCTTCCGGAAATTTCATTTCCTTTAATCGATTGGTCAGAAATTATCAAGCTATTATCTTCAATGAACACAGATACACTTTCTGTCTCTCCCAAATTATAGAAATTGAAAATATCTATATGATCTTCATCTACTCCTTTGCTGATGGAAATGAAGTAATCGGATTCACCATACTGTTCACTTTGCTCATGACAAGTCCATTGTCCAGTATATTCTTCTCTGAGGTCTCCGGAAGAGACCACGTCATCCTCACAGGCAATGAATACAATACTGAACACTAGTAAACTAGCTATTAAGCGTATACTTGGTAATCTAAAATAGTTCTTCAAGAATGTCATTATTTACAATATTTGGCATTGTTACCTTTAATTTTGGTTCACGCTCCATAGCTCTTTCAATAGCAGTCATGGCACCTTCATTTCTGGCCCAGCTTCTTCTGCTGATTCCATTGTTTACGTCCCAGAATAGCATATTGGTTAATCTGCGTTGCGCATCTTCAGTTCCATCCAAAAGCATACCAAATCCTCCGTTCATAACTTCACCCCAACCTACACCACCACCATTGTGGATAGATACCCATGTAGCACCACGGAAAGAATCTCCGATAACATTATGGATGGCCATATCTGAAGTGAATTTTGAGCCGTCGTATATATTGGAAGTCTCCCTAAATGGAGAGTCTGTACCAGAAACATCGTGATGATCTCTACCTAGTACAACCGGCCCTATTTTACCTTCTGAAATAGCTTTATTAAAGGCTGAAGCAATTTGCATTCTACCTTCAGCATCAGCATATAGGATTCTTGCTTGAGACCCTACTACCAATTTATTTTCTTGTGCACCTTTGATCCATTTGATATTATCCGACATCTGTTGGTGAATATCGTCTGGAGAACTTTTCATCAATTCTTCTAGTACTTCACAAGCTATTCTATCCGTTTCTTCAAGGTCTTCAGCTTTTCCGCTGGCGCAAACCCAACGGAAAGGACCAAATCCATAATCGAAACACATAGGTCCCATGATATCTTGTACATAGGATGGGTAACGGAAGTCAATATTGTTTTCCGCCATAATATCAGCACCAGCTCTTGAGGCCTCAAGAAGGAAAGCATTTCCATAATCAAAGAAATAGGTTCCTCTAGCAGTGTGACCATTTATAGCATCTGCATGTCTTCTTAAGGTAGCCTGTACTCGTTCCTTGAATAGTTCAGGATTGCTGACCATCATCTCATTAGATTCTTCCAAGCTCATGTCTACTGGATAATAACCACCAGCCCATGGATTGTGAAGGGATGTCTGGTCGGACCCCATATCAATATAAAGATCTGCAGCTAGGAATTTCTCCCAAACATCTACCACATTTCCTTGATAGGCAATGGAAACAACTTCTTTATTAGTTTTAGCTGTACGCACTCTCTCAACAAGTTGGTCAAGGTCTTCAATAACTTCATCTACCCAGCCTTGTTCATGTCTTGTTTTTGTGGCCTTAGGATTTACTTCAGCAGTAACGGAAATACATCCCGCAATATTACCAGCTTTTGGTTGAGCACCACTCATACCTCCAAGTCCGGCGGTTAGAAAAAGTTTTCCTTCTATGCCTTCACCTTCTTTAGAGATTTTTCTACTGGCATTCAATACTGTGATGGTAGTACCGTGTACAATTCCTTGAGGTCCAATATACATATAAGAACCGGCAGTCATTTGTCCATATTGAGTGACTCCAAGTGCATTGAATTTCTCCCAATCATCTGGTTGAGAATAATTTGGAATCATCATTCCATTCGTAACGACTACTCTAGGTGCATCTTTGTGAGATGGAAACAATCCCATTGGATGTCCTGAATACATGACTAAGGTTTGTTCTTCTGTCATCTCCGACAGATATTGCATACAAAGTAGATATTGTGCCCAGTTTTGGAATACGGCTCCATTACCACCGTAAGTGATTAGTTCATGTGGGTGTTGTGCAACCGCATAATCCAAATTGTTTTGGATCATCAACATGATAGAAGCAGCTTGCTCGCATTTTGCCGGATACTCAGATACAGGGCGAGCATACATCTTATAAGTAGGACGGTAGCGATGCATGTAAATTCTACCGTAGGTATTCAATTCTTCTACGAATTCTTTAGCAAGCACCCCATGATCCTTTGCAGAGAAATAACGCAAGGCATTTTTGATGGCTAATTTCTTTTCATCGGCGCTCAAAATTTCTTTACGCTTCGGAGCATGATTTATTCCTTCCTCTTTAGATGGCATAGCAGGGATTTCCGATGGAATTCCTTGTTTAATATCTGCTTGAAATTCAGCTAATGTCATTTTTTCTCTATTTTTCCCGTCTTCCTGTTATAGCCGAACGGGCAATGTTTACAACCACTTTTACAACAATAACCACGTTTTAAGTGGTATTTCTCAGTAAAAACTATATAGCCCTCTGGGCTTTTGTAATAGTCCTCGGGGTCTAATTTTTTTTGTCTTTCAAATAGACTCATAATCTCGCAAATTTCAGGAATTCATTTAGAAATAAAAAATGTGGCTCTAAGTATTTTTGCCACTATTCGTGTGCGAAATATTGTTTTGATTTTTGAATTTTATTTTCCTTTGATGACCTCTTTTGTTCAGGGTAGAAAATAATATCAATATTATTGAATAGGAAATGTTATTGTTGGAAAGATAGTTTTTTCAATTCCAATAATTAGACCTAGTTGAAGGATGTCATTTTTTTTGTACCATTAATTCCTGTACTATTGCAAAAAGCATAGTGTTAAAAAAATGAATCCTAAAGTTCCAATTCAAACTATAGATCTACCTCTTTTGAGGGAAAAGAAGGTAGAGCTCTTTATTCAAAGGGATGACACTTTGCATCCGCACGTTTCGGGGAATAAGTGGCGAAAACTAAAGTACAATGTTGAGGCTGCAAAAAAGGAAGTTAAGTCCTGTTTGTTAACTTTTGGAGGTGCCTTTTCCAATCATATTGCAGCAACTGCTGCTGCTGCGCAGATTGCTGGAATGAAATCAGTGGGGATTATTAGAGGAAAGGATGCCGATCAGGAGAATCCAACACTGAAATTTGCCAGATCTTGTGGTATGGAATTGAGGTTTATAGATCGATCTGAATTTAGAGCATTGAGAGATGCCGGATGGAAGGGAGCAATTGTCGATGAATATAAGGATATTTATTTATTGCCTGAAGGTGGGTCTAATGATCTTGCGGTCAAAGGATGCGCTGAAATGGTGGAGAATTGGATCGATGATTATGATTATGCCTGTTGTGCGCTGGGTACGGGGGCTACTTTTGCAGGTTTGGTAAACGGAGTTAGTGAAGGTGTTGTTTGTCTGGGATTTCCGGCTATCAAGGATCAAGGATATTTAAAAGAAGAAGTTTTAAACTATTTGATTGATGGAGAAAAGAAGCGGTGGAGTCTTGTTCGAGATTATCATTTTGGTAAATATGGTAAAGTAAATGAAGCGCTAATTCAATTTATGAATGAGTTTTATGTACAGACTTCCATTCCATTGGATCCTATTTATACAGGTAAAATGATCTTTGGTTTAATGGATATGATCCAGCATGATTTCTTTAAACCTGGAACTAAAATACTTGCCATTCACACCGGAGGGCTCCAGGGAATTGGAGGGATCAACGCCCAACTTAAGAGGAAGGGGAAAGAAATTTTAAACTACCCTTGGTGATAGGTTCTTCTAAGTTATTCTCAATTATAAATATAGAAGGCTAAAATTATCTTCTATTATTTCTTTAAATTTGCTCGCTCGTTAGTATCTTAGTAGCAACTAGCGAATCCCATTCTTATAAAAACTACAGTTCGTGCAGGAAGACTATTTAGCTCAATTAAACCCATCTCAAAAAGAGGCAGTATTATATACAGAAGGTCCATTAATGATTATTGCTGGAGCAGGTTCAGGAAAGACAAGAGTGCTTACCTATAGAATTGCTCATTTGGTAAAGAAAGGGGTGGATTCGTATAATATTCTTTCTTTGACTTTTACCAATAAAGCGGCAAAAGAGATGAAGGAGAGAATTGGAAAGGTGATTGGTAGAGGTGAGTCTAAAAACCTCTGGATGGGAACCTTCCACTCTGTATTTTCCAAGATATTGAGATTTGAAGCTGATAAGTTGGGCTATCCAAACAATTTCACGATTTATGATTCCGATGATAGTAAAAAGATTGTTGGTAAGATTATCAAAGATTTACGTTTGGATAAAGATGTGTATAAGCCAGCTCAGATTCAAAGCCGTATTTCTTCCTTGAAGAATAATTTGATTACGGTAAAGGCTTATTGGGGAAATGCGGAATATCAAGAGCAAGATAGTGCAGCTCAAAGACCTCAGTTTGGGAAAATCTATGAATTGTACACACAGGAATGTTTCAGGTCAGGAGCAATGGACTTCGATGATCTTTTGTTGAAGACAAATGAATTGTTCCACAAATTCCCGGATGTCTTGATGAAATACCAAAATAGATTTAAATATGTTTTGGTAGATGAGTATCAGGATACAAATCATTCTCAGTATCTAATTATAAAAGCACTAGCTTCCAGATTTGAGAATATTTGTGTGGTTGGAGATGATGCACAGAGTATTTACGCCTTCCGTGGAGCGAACATTTATAATATCCTGAATTTCCAAAAAGATTATAAGGATGCCAAATTAATTAGGTTAGAGCAAAATTACCGTTCTACTAAGAATATTGTTGGTGCTGCAAATAGTATTATAAAGCATAATTCAAAACAGTTGAAGAAGGATGTTTGGACAGATAATGATTCTGGTGATCAAATTCCGGTATTCAAAACTACCTCAGATGCTGAAGAAGGAATGTTGGTTTCTTCTATGATCTTTGAAGAAATTCATAGGTCTCAAGTCAAGAATAAGGACTTTGCTGTTTTATATAGAACCAATTCCCAGTCTAGATCTATAGAGGAAGCGCTAAGAAAAAGAGGGATACCTTATAGAATATATGGTGGGCTTTCCTTTTATCAGAGAAAGGAAATTAAGGACTTACTAGCCTATATGAAGTTGGCTGTAAATACGCAGGATAATGAGGCAATAAGACGTGTTATTAATTATCCAGCTAGAGGAATTGGACAAACAACCCAGGATAAATTAGCAATTACAGCCTCCAATCAGGATAAAAATCTGTGGGATATTATTGAAATGCCGGAGTTGTATCAGGTTCCCGTGAATAAAGGTACCATGATTAAGTTAACTCAGTTTGGTTTAATGATCAAGGCATTTGGTGAAGAGGCAAAAAGAATAGATGCTTATTTATTGGTGAAGATGATTTTGGAGCGAACAGGTATCGTTCGAGAATTCCAAAAGGAAAATACGCCAGAGAATATTTCTAAGTTGGATAACTTAGAGGAGTTATTAAATGCGGTTAAAGAATTTACCGAGCGAGAAGACATAGAAGATAAGAGTCTTTCCGTTTTCTTGGAAGATGTTGCCTTGTTGACAGATTCTGATAAAAAGTTGGATGATGATGATCACGTTTCTTTGATGACCATTCATCAGTCTAAAGGTCTGGAGTATCCGTATGTATTTATTGTAGGCTTAGAAGAAGATTTATTCCCGTCTCAAATGAGTGTTCATTCCAGAGCTGATCTGGAGGAGGAGAGAAGACTATTTTACGTAGCCTTAACACGAGCAGAGAAAAAAGTAGTCTTGTCTTATGCATTGACAAGGTACCGTTGGGGGAAATTGAACGATTGCGAGCCAAGTAGATTTATTGATGAAATAAGTGATGAGTTCTTGGATATTAAATTCCCATCCTTTCAAAAAATTCGAGCGAATAATTCATTAAGCTCTGAGTCAACTGAAAATATATTTCAGCAAGCAGGTATAAAAGCTAAGTTATTAAAGAAAGGGATCAAGCCAAAACCTTCCGTAAGTGAGGCTGGTGTAAAATCAAGAAGATTGAAGTCTGTTTCTCAAGTTAAAAAAGCAGCTTCACCAACAGCTCCACAAGGGGACTATCTAAGTGAATTTGAAATAGGGATGAAAGTTCGTCATCACAAATTTAGTAATGGTGTAGTTATTGAGATGGAAGGCTTGGGGGCGAATGCCAAAATTACTGTATTGTTCTCTGATGGGCAGTCTCGAAAACTCTTTGTGAAGTTTGCTAAATTGGTGAAAGGTTAATAGTCGTTACTTATGTGATAATATATTTAATTGATAGAATCTATTAAGTATTTCTTGTTTGTCAAGCTATTTTTGTTTTCAACATAAACAGAGATATCATGCAAAAAGAAAAAGAAGTAATAGATCGATTAAATGTATTATTGGCAAGCTTTCAAATCCATTATCAAAACTTAAGGGGATTTCATTGGAATATAAAGGGAATTCACTTTTTTGAATTGCATGTCAAATTTGAAGAGTGGTATAATGATAGTCAGATCAAAATTGACTTAATAGCTGAACGTATTCTAATGTTAGCTGGAAAGCCTTTACATACATTCGGAGATTATTCTAGTGTTTCCTTAATAGAAGTGTATAAAGATGTGTCGGATGATCAGATTTCAATGAAGGGAGTTTTATCTGCAGTGAATCTACTTTTAAATCAGGAGAGAGCGTTGTTGAAGTTAACAGATGAATTGGAAGATGAAGGAACCAATGCATTGATGAGTGAATTGGTGGCAGAGCAAGAAAAATTACGATGGATGTTGCAGTCTTGGTTAAATGCTTTATATAATATAGGTGAAGAGCCGTCAGATTTTCTGGCGGCTTTTTTTATATATGCAATTGTTGAGGTATGAATTGGTGGGGTCTTTTAAGGAGTGTATTATATTTAATTAGTAGTTATTGAAATTTAAGTGTCATATAGCGTGCTTGAATTGAGTTTGTTAAAGTAAGCTTGAGATAAGGGTTAAAAATTAAAGTAATAAAGGTTTGCGGGTTGGGATAAAAGAGCTCTATATTTGCAACCGCAATACGGAAATGTGTTGCGCTTGACTGCTGGAAAGCAGGAGAGAAACGTTCTTTGTTTTAGTATGCTTTTAGAGCCTCTGAAAAATTTTCAAAATAAAATTTGAAAAGGCTTGTTCGGAAGAGAAAAGGTTATACATTTGCAACCGCTAAGTCAGAAAGGCAGGGCGCTAAGCTCCGAAAGGAGTGATAGAAAAGTTCATTGTAATAGACCGAAATATGGCATAAGAAATTTTTTCAAAATAAAAATTTGAAAAGACTTGCCAGGAAGAAAAAAGGTTATACATTTGCAACCGCTTTGAACGCCGCAGGGTGTTTATAGTGATAGAACGAAAGAAAGAAGTTCATTGATATTATTGGAAATTCAGCATTTAACAGGAAGATAAATTTTCGAGTTAAAAATATCCCGAAGTCAGAAAATCAAAACAATCTTACAATGGAGAGT
>MAAC01018560.1_pt1 | contig 60155 bp, 47 predicted proteins | sample 1115981 | NCBI WGS metagenome assembly MAAC01 (sample SAMN04961126, study PRJNA320927) | seawater metagenome | isolation source: sample BD02T64 sea water enriched with oil for 64 days | place: USA:Gulf of Mexico | collected 2013-07-27 | reverse complement strand
TGTCAGGATGAAGTAACCGAGTTACTACGAATAGGTGGAGAATACAATATGTATGTTCCCAATTCATTTACACCCAATGGTGATGGACAAAATGATGTTTTTGCACCGCGAGGTCTTGGAGTAGATCCAAAGGAGTATAAGTTACAGATATTTGACCGTTGGGGCGGGATGACTTTTGAGTCTCACGACCTCACTCAACCCTGGGATGGAAGAACACAGGGAACCACCAAAATGGCTCAAAACGGGACCTATATTTGGAAAATCGTAGCCTTAGATACCACCGATGATTCGGAGAGTAGAACGTATACTGGAACGGTTAATTTATTAAGATAATAGAGAAGTTTCAATCAAAAAAAGGGCGTTCAATGAACGCCCTTTTTTTTGTATTGATTGTCGCTTATAAAGCCTAAGTCAATCGGTATTTGATCTTATTTACAATGTAATACATCACAGGAACGATTACCAAAGTAAGGAATGTTGCAAACGTTAATCCGAAGATAATAGTCCAAGACATTGGGCCCCACATAGCTACGTTATCACCCCCCATATAAATATTTGGGTCCAAATCCGTGAAGAAACCAAAGAAGTCTACATTAAAACCGGTAGCCAACGGCATCAAACCAAGCACGGTGGTAATTGCGGTTAACAAAACAGGACGTAATCTTGTTTTCCCACCTTCTTCGATGGATCTCACCAAATCGGTAAACGGAATTTTCTCATCCTCGGAAAGTCCTAATTTTCTTTTCTTTCCATCCATTATGATATTGGTGTAATCAATCAATACAATGGCATTATTCACTACAATTCCAGCCAGTGAAATAATCCCAATCATGGTCATAATAATCACAAAATCCATTTGAAAAATCACTAACCCTAGCAATACACCAATAAAACTGAACACTACGGATATCCCTATAATTACGGGAGTTGAAGTGGAATTAAATTGCAATACAATAATGAAAATAATCAAGCTAAAAGCGATCACCAATGCTTTACTCAAAAAAGCCATTTCTTTCGCTTGCTCTTCCTGTTGTCCCGTAAATGAAGTGGTAATTCCATTAGGAAGTTCAAATCCATTTAAAGTCGCTTCAATTTCACCAACCACTTCCGTAGCATTATAGGCTTCTAATACATTGGAAGAAATAGTAATAATTCTATTCAAATCCTTCCGTTTCACCGCACTAAAGGTAGATGTCTTTTCAACGGTCACCATAGACGCAATCGGAATTTGAACAATTTTACCATTATTCATATTCTTAAAGGTAATGCTCTGATTAATTAGCGCATCTGGATTGTCTCGATAAATTTGGGCAGAACGAATATTAATCGGGTAATCATCTTCCCCTTCTTTATAGGTAGATACTTCTTTACCAAATAAAGAGGTTCTTAAAGCCGCACCAATTTGAGCCGTAGATACACCCAACCTTCGGGCTTTATCTCTATCCACATAGACTGGCATTTCAGGTTTCCCTTGATCCACATCTAGTTTTAACTCCTCAATACCACGAATATTGGCATTATTAATAAACGTTTTAATTTCATTGGCGACCAAAATCAATTCTTCGTAATCTTCACCCGTCACCTCTAAATTAATAGGAGGGCCAGTAGGTGGTCCATTCGCATCTTTATCCACTGTTATTTTCAACCCTGGAATACCCTGCATTAAATTCCGGATATCCGACATAACATCATTGGTATTGATACCTCTTCTATCGGTATATTTCACAAACGAAATAGTAATCCTAGCTTTATTTGGAGTACTCCCTGCTGTAAACCCCTGTGCAGGATCTGAAGTCCCTTTACCCACTTGTGCAATAACAGAATTCACTAAATAGTTTTCCATCTCTCCCGATTTCGGGTTTAAAACTTCATACTTTTTTATATAGTCTACCACTTTTGCTTCCAAAGTTTTGGTTACATCATTGGTCAATTCTATATCTGTTCCAATTGGATTTTCGATAAATACATTCAAGTATTTCGGTTCATTATTTGGGAAGAACAAAACCTTTGGGGTAAACTGAACTAACAAAACAATGGAAAAAACCAGCATTAATACGGTACCCATCAAAAACCAATACGGATTACGACCTCTTAGAGCAAACTTGATAAAACGTTCGTAAACGAGTTCCATTTTTTCCATAATACTATCCTTAAACCACATTCCTGCCGGATAAAGGAGATATGCATTGATCAGTAAAAACAGACCTGTAATACCAATGAAATTGGCTGAAACAGATTGACCAGCCAACCAAAAGACAAGTGCGATACCGAGCAAAATAAAACTCGGGATGGCAATTTTCTTTTTCGAAGTGTTCGCTGATAAAAACATCATTCGTGACATTAAAAACAAGAGGGCCACCGAAACCATTATGTAAGATAAAGTTCGAAGGAAATCAACCATTCCAACCGCATCGCCAATTTGTAAACTCACATCATATTGCGCCATAACGGGTAGAATTCCCGCTAACAAAGCCAATCCGAATGTGATGTATACGATAATCATGGCCTTGGCACTCATTGAAAAGTCATCTTCCTTGATTTTCATAAACAAGGTAGTCAACACCGGGTTGATAATCAATGCCACAAATAAAGAGGAGGATAAAACAATCATTAAAGTAATAGGAATAAATCGCATAAATTCACCCATCATTCCTGGCCATAATGCCAATGGTAAAAACGCAGCCAAAGTAGTCGCAGTAGAGGCAATAATAGGCCAAGCTACTTCACTTGCACCATCCAAGGCAGCTTTGGCTGGCGGATGTCCTTCATCCATTAATCGGTACACATTCTCCACCACAACGATGCCATTATCAACTAGCATTCCTAAGGCAAGTACCAATGAAAATAGCACCATGATATTAAGTGTCACTCCTAATGAGCTTAAAACAAGGAAAGACAACAACATGGACAATGGAATAGCGATACCCACAAATAGAGCGTTTCTTAGCCCTAAGAAAAATAACAAAACGCCAATTACGAGAACCATTCCGAATAAAATAGAATTTTCTAATTCACTCAATTGCGCTTTGGTTTGATCGGTTTGATCATTGGTAATTGTAATTTTCAACCCTTCTGGTAAATATTCCTTTTGTGCTTTTTCAATTACAAGAGTAATGGCATTCGAAGCTTCAATTAAATTTTCACCCCCTCGCTTTTTCACATCCAAACTCACCACCGATTTTGAATATTCACGGGCATAACTTTCTTTCTCTTTTTCCGCGAATTTCACGGTAGCGATATCCCGTAAATACACGATATTCCCTTTTTCGTGACCCACAATAATATTCTCAATATCTCTCCAATGATTAAACTCACCGTTAACCCGAATAGAGCGTCTAAATCCATCAATCAAAACATTACCCCCAGAAATGGTCATGTTTTCAAACTTAATGGCATCTTCCACATTCTTAAAGTTAATTAAGGTGGATTGCATCTTTAATAGATCCAATTCTACCTTTACTTCCTTATCATTAATCCCTCGAATGTCTACTTCATTAATCTGTGAAATATCCTCAATTTCATCTTGTAAATATTCTGCGTATTCATTCAGCATATCCAGCGAAAAATCACCGGAAAGATTGATATTTAAAATCGGCATTAATTCCGAAAAGTTCATATCAAATACATTCGGGTCCGAAGGGAGGTCCGAAGGAAAATCTGGATCTGACATGGCCACATCTACTTTATCTTTCACCTTTCTAAGTGCCTCTTCTGGCGTCACACTAAAATCAAATTTCACCTTAATGGAAGACACCCCCTGCAGCGAAGAAGAGGTAACAACATCAATTCCGGATATTCCCTTAACTTCCTTCTCGATGGGACGTGTAATCAATTTTTCAATATCCAATGGGGAGTTACCCGGATAGATGGTACTGATATAAATTTCCGGGATGACTATTTCAGGGAAAGCTTCTTTGGGCATGGAGTTATATGCTCCTAAACCCGCCAGGAATATAATAACAGTAAGCACCATTACGGATGTTCTGTTTTTTATTGCCGCTTTAGTTATTCCGAAAGGAGTGACCCCTTTTTGTTCGTCTTTGTTCATAATTAACAGTATCTCTTAATTTAGCTTATTCAGACAATACGTCAATTAACTGGCCATTACTCACGTTTCTAGATCCCTTATCAATGATTAAATCACCCTGATTTAAACCGGTAATAATTTCGGTACTCCCATTGTAAGTCATACCCGAAGATATTTGTCTGATTTCCGATTTAGCGACACCATTGTCTTCATTTACGACAAACAGAAAACTATTTCCTCTAGCATCTTCTTGAATTAACCTAGAAGGAATGACCAAAGCCGAATCATTTCCATAATCCTGAATTTCAAGCATACCTAATAAATTAGGATACAATTGATTGTTCTCATTCCCTAAATTTACACGTACCGAAAACGTTCTATTTGCCGGGTTGATAAAACGACCCGTCTCGTATATTTTGGTATCAAATTCAGCTTTGATGGATGGAAATGACAATTTCACGGGGGTCCCCTTTCCAATAATATTGATAAAGGTTTCTGGAATATCCGCTTTTAAATACACTTCATTCAAATTAACTATTCTTAAAACAGGTACCTGAGGACTCACTAATTGACCTGACTTAGCAAATATTTCATCAATGGTTCCGGAAAATGGAGCCACAATATTTGTTTTACTTAATTGCGTTCTAAGGGTTGCTAATTTTCTATCCACAGACTCCAAATTGTTCTTCGCTTTTAAATAATCAATCTCCGAACCAATTTGTTTATTCCAAAGACTCTTTTGCTTTTCATAAATATTATTGGCTAATTCTCTTTGCGTTTTTACTTCCTCAATGTTTCCCTCTAAAATATCCGAATCAATTTTTAAAAGTAATTGCCCTTTTCCAACAGTTTGACCTTCTTGCACCACTATAGAAACAATGTCTCCTGAAGCAGATGGATACATAATGGTATTATTGTCCGTTTTTATCCCCCCATACACTTTAAAGTAATGGGCAAATGCCATAAACTCTGTTTTTTCAACCGTCACATTTACCAGTTTTCTGGTGGTATCTAGTTTGGCCATTTGTAATTCCACTACCGAGAGTTTTTTACCCAATTCGCGGTACTCCACTTTAAGACTATCCCTTTCGATTGTCAATTTCGACAAATAATCCACTTTTTCGGCTGGGGAACAAGCCACCACAAGAATGGTAATGAATATGATTATAAAATTTTTCATTTTGTTATATTTATGTGTGCTTAATTTAATAATTGCTTAATATTCTATCCATTGCCGAACGGGCATTGATCATTTGCATGATTGATTGCACATAGGCTCCTTGGATTTGGAAAAACTGGATTTGTGCATTGGCCAGGTTTAAGGAAGAAGACATACCTTCATGGTATTTAATGGTTTCTTTATTCACTACCTTTTGCACCAATTCCAAATTGTTTTTCGAGTTTTTGTATTGCTCAATAGCAAATTGATATTCCGATTTTTTGGTTAAGAACTCGACCATTAACCCCTCTTCAGCCATTTTGGTGTCAATTTGAGATTTTTGCCAGTTTAGATCTGCTTGTTGCTTAACATACATACGTTCACCACTGCTGAAAATAGGAATGTTCAATTGTAATCCCCAAACCGAAGTAGGAAACCAGTAGTCACTTCCTAAGGATAAATCATTGTATTGATAGTTTTGTTGGTATTGAAAGAAACCATTTAAAGTAGGCATAAACGCAGCCTTGGTATTTTTTAAATTTAATTCTTGCAGGTCTTGATTATTCAAGGCAATCAAGAAATCAATATGTGCATTCACGTCAAAAATTTGATTTACAATGGAAGAGTCATTTCCGTACCCCACCATAACCTCCAAGCTATCCGTTAAGGATATCGTTTCGCTAGATGGTATCCCCATGGTAAATTTCAAGAAGTTATCCGAAATCATCCGAAGGCGATCCGCTCTATTAAATTCAATAGCTGCCGTTTGAACTAAAATCGTTAATTGATCTACATCCTGTTCTTTAGCGAAACCACTTTCATATAATGCCTTTGTCTCTACCAAGGTTTGCTCCAAATACTCTTTGTTTCCTTTTATGGTTACAAAATTCTCTACCGCCACAATGGAGTTTCCATAGGCCATAGTCACTTCATCCTTGATTTCTCTTTCGGATTTAACGACCATTTTTTCACTCATTTCACGATACACTTTGGCCGCTTGTAAGCCAACCAGGTAGGACCCATTAAATAACAACTGATTCACTTGTACTGATCCACCGAGGTTATAATTGGTTCCAAATTGAATAGGAACCAATTCACCACTACTTGGATCAGAAAAATCTGGAGCCAACGATGTTGGGATTTCCAAGAAGTTCTTAAAATCGGCACTCGCTCCAATTTGAGGCAAACCAATAGCATAGGTTTCCTTCATTTTTTTCTCTGCAATTTCTTGATCCAAAACAGCCTTACGTGTACTGTAACTATGCTCCACGGCATACGTACGTGCTTGTTCTAATGAAAAAGTGTGGCTTGCCGTTTGGGCATGCACCTTTTCAATCCCGATCACTGCCAACATAAGCAGCATCACAGATAGTGTGTTTAATTTATTCATTAGGTACTCTATTTATGTTTATTGATTAATTTCATTCCTTCCTCGCTCGCTATACCTCTAATATGGTATTCGAACATGTTTTTATAGTAGTCGGATAAGGTTAACCCGACCAATAGTTTTGGTGTATTATTAAATATATTTTGAACCATTCCCAGGTAAATCTGAGCAATTAGATCCACGTTAAAATCGCTTCTAAACAGCCCCTCATCTGTCCCTCTAATTAGGTTTTTTTTAGTGACCTCCAAAATGGTTTTCTCTTCGAACGAATTCAAATGGGTCCAGGCTTCCGGATGATATTTTTGCAAATCAAAAAAGATGGATGGATGAATCGCGCTAAATTGCTCACCTGCAATTTGACTAAATGCGTATAATTCCTCTATCGCATTTCCAGCGGATTGGCATACGCTGGCCATTTTACATTCATTCTCGGTCACATGAAGATCGATACACTGGTACACCAAATCATTCTTATCCGACACGTAATTGTAAAGTGTCTTTTTGGATATTCCCAATCTGGAGGAAATATCGTTCATGGTCAAACTCTTAATTCCATACATCATAAAAAGAGAGGATGCCTTGGCTAAAAGCTCATGTAATTTTTCACTCATAGGCCGCAAATGTAAGGCGACTTTTCAACATAGGAAACGTTTTTCGGGTAAAATGTTTCCACAGTTTCCTACGAATACAATCCTACGGTATCCACTGATTTCAGGACGATTAACATTATAAATAACGTATAAATACGATTTTAATAAAATTTAAAAATGTTAAATTTTAGAGTTTTCGTTAAAATGGGCATAAAAAAAGCCGCTAAAAGCGGCTTTAAAATTGTTGAATGGGTATTCTTATTTAACCAAGGTTCCCACATTTTCTCCTTTAACCACTTTTATGAGGTTACCTCCAGAATCCATGTCAAACACCATGATAGGAAGTCCATTTTCTTTACATAATGCAAAGGCGGTCATATCCATAATGTTCAATCCTTTATCAATACATTCTTGGTAAGAAACCTTATCGTATTTTGTAGCAGTAGGATCTTTCTCTGGATCTGCAGTATAAATACCGTCCACTCGTGTTCCTTTTAACATAATTTCAGCACCAATTTCACTTGCGCGTAAGGCAGCAGCAGTATCGGTAGTAAAGTATGGGTTTCCGGTACCCGCGCCAAAAATAACGACTCTACCTTTTTCTAGGTGACGGGTAGCTCTACGTTTGATAAATGGTTCTGCAATTTGCTCCATTTTTATGGCAGAGAGCAATCTCGTTTTCACACCACAAGCTTCCAAAGAGGACTGAAGCGCCATACTATTAATCATAGTAGCAAGCATTCCCATATAATCACCCTGAACACGGTCAATAGCGCCATCCTCTTCTTGAATTCCTCTAAAAATATTTCCCCCACCAATAACAATGGCTACTTCTACCCCGGCTACTGTGAGTTCTTTTATTTCTTTAGAATACTTTGATAATTTATGATGATCAATGCCAAACTGTTTATCGCCCAAAAGCGATTCACCACTTAATTTGAGAAGAACTCTTTTAAATTTCATTATAATTAATTGAAAATGATACGATTTGCGAAAAATAGGTCAAAAAAAAGAGAGATTGAAACAATCTCTCTTTTTTTTAATATGTTATCAAATTAAGATAAAGCAACTCTTGAAAACTCAGTTACTGTAAGTCCTTTGCTTACAGAATCTAAATACTTCTGAACGGTTGATTTATTATCTTTAATAAATGCTTGATCTAACAGCGTAGCTTCCTTAAAGAATTTACCTAAACGACCTTGCGCAATTTTATCTGCCATAGCCTCTGGTTTTCCTTCTTGGATAGCCATATCTCTACCAATTTCTAATTCCTTATCAATTACCGATTGCGGAATAGAATCTCTGTTTAATGCTACTGGGTTCATTGCCGCCACTTGCATAGCAATATCTTTACCTGCAACAGATACATTTTCACCGGCTTGATTCAATCCCACTAAAGTAGCCACTTGGTTACCTGGATGGTTATATGAAACAACGCTATCAGCATTAATGAAAGAAACAGCAGAAAGATCTAATTTCTCACCAATTTTACCAATTTGCTCAATGATTGCTTCAGCAACAGTAACGCCTTCAAAATCTTGACCTTTTAACTCTTCAACAGATTTAGAACCTGTACTCAAAGCGATAGAAGCCAATTTAGATACTAAAGCAATATAGTTATCATTTTTTGCAACGAAATCAGTTTCACAGTTCAATCGAACAACAACACCTGTATTTCCGTTATCTAAAGCGATAGCTAAACCTTCACTAGCTTGGTTATCTCCTCTCTTAGCGGCAACTTTTTGCCCTTTCTTTCTAAGGATTTCGACAGCTTTTTCTGCATCACCTTCAGCCTCAACTAAAGCTTTTTTACAGTCCATCATTCCAGCACCCGTTTGTTTACGTAGTGCGTTTACTTCTGCGGCAGTAATTTTCATTATTCAGATATTAATCTAATTATTTTTCACCTTCAGCTTCAGCAGCAGGAGCTGGTGCAGCTGGAGCTTTAGTTTCAGTAACTTCTTTCACCTCTTTAACTTCCTTTACTTCTTTTGCAACAGGTGCAGCAGCAGCTTTTTCAGAATTTTTGGTGTTGGTACGTTCTTTTAGACCTTCAATAATTGCATCCGCCAATTTACCTACGATAGCATCAATAGAAGAAGATGCATCATCGTTAGAAGGAATTGGGAAATCAATTACAGTAGGATCTGTATTTGTATCTACCATGGCGAAAGTTGGAATACCTAATTTGATGGCTTCTTTAGTCGCAATATTTTCACGATTAACATCTACGATAAAGATCGCGGCAGGTAAACGAGTTAAATCTTTAATTGGACCTAAGTTACGATCTAATTTTTCACGTTGACGAGACATCATCAAACGCTCACGTTTTGCAAGGTTGGTAGAGTTAGGATCAGCTAACAATTTGTCGATATGATCCATTTTTCTAATCGCCTTACGGATAGTCGCAAAATTGGTTAACATTCCCCCAGGCCAACGTTCCGTAACGTAAGGCATAGAAGCACGCTCCGCATGTTTTGCAACAATAGCTTTCGCTTGTTTTTTAGTTGCAACAAACATGATCTTACGACCAGATTTTGCCATTTGTTTCATGGCAGCTGCAGCTTCCTCAAGTTTAGCTTGAGTTTTATTTAAATCAATGATATGGATCCCGTTCTTCTTCATGAAGATATATGGAGCCATTCTTGGATTCCATTTACGAGATAGGTGTCCGAAGTGCACACCTGCATCCATAAGTTCTTTATATGATACTTTTGACATTTGAATCTTTTTTAAATTTTGTTCACTTTCTTTTTACCCAGCGGCAACAATCAAGTCATGCATAAAGCAATCTTGACCATTTAGATTCTGAACCCGAAACGGATTAACGTTTTGAGAATTGGAATTGTTTACGCGCTTTTGGTTGACCGAATTTCTTACGTTCTACCATTCTTGGATCTCTTGTCATTAAGCTTTCCGCTTTTAAAAGAGGCTTGTTTTCTTCATTAATTTTCACTAATGCTCTTGCAATACCTAATCTAATTGCTTCTACCTGACCGGTAGTTCCACCACCTTTAACATTAACTTTAACATCGTATTTTTCAACGTTATCTGTTAATTCGAATGGTCTATATAACTTAGCTCTTTGTATAGCTAACGGAAAGAAGTTTTCTGGTGTACGACCGTTGATTACCACAACTCCAGTACCTGGTGTTAAGTAAACACGTGCCACAGAACTTTTTCTTCTTCCTAATGCGTTAATAATTTCCATATTACAATTCTACTTTTGTCGGTTTTTGTGCTTCATGAACGTGCTCCGTTCCAGTATATACATACATATTTTTGAAGATAGCTCTTCCCAATTTGTTTTTTGGTAACATACCTTTTACGGCAGATTCAAAAACTTTTGTTGGTTTTTTCGCCATTACTTCATCTGCAGTCAATGTTCTTTGACCCCCTGGATAACCAGTATGACGCATGTAAATTTTTGTTGTAGCCTTAGTCCCTGTTAATCTGATTTTGTCACCATTTAAAATGATTACATAATCACCAGTGTCTGAGTGTGGAGTGTAAGCTGGCTTATGCTTACCTCGTAGCAATTTTGCTACCTCTGATGCGGCACGACCTAAGATCATGTTCTCTACATCAATAACCAACCATTTCTTGTCGGCAGATTCCTTGTTGACCGATTTGGTCTTGTAACTTAAAGTATCCAATGTGTTACGCTTTAATTCAATTCATTAATCCAATCCCCGAAAAATCGGGCTGCAAAGATAAATTTTTAATCTTTTCCTACAAGAGGTTATCAACAATGAATTTGAAACATTTATCAACTTCGTCAAATATCCTACAAAATAATGGCTTTCAGCAGGTTTAATAACCTGAAATCCGTTCCGTTTTTTGTGGTTTACTGAAAAATAATAGGTTCATTAACCATCTCGAGACGCTTATTCACAGTTGTGAAAATGTATGGGTTGAAAAAACAGAGCTTGTCCACGAAGTTTTGAACTCATTCACAAAATGAGGTGTTTATAACTATGGCTAATAGAATATAATTAGGGTTATCAATAAAATCACAAAGAAGAAAAACGGCCAATAATTTAGCTTTATAATCATCAGGTTATTCCGAGTAAAAAAATTATTCTTACCTAGGTCTATATAAACGATACCAATAGATATAGCGGCCATCATTATATAGATCACAAAATAAAATGATTCTAGATAGGTTACTTCTGGAGAAAAAATGGTTTGTCTAAAATCAATATGGGATAATACTAGAATAAATAGCAATCCAGCGACTGTTTCAATACCAATAGATTTTTCACCCCCCTCCTTTTTCCGAAGGCTAAATAGCAATAAGAACATCATTAAACTAATAAGTAGAATCGGAATAATTTGTTTAATCAGGGCATTTAAAAATGGAATGCGCGATTTAATCTCATACTGAAAAGTAGGATTAATGTCAAATTCCGACAAGAATTTGGACCCTAAATCCCCACGGATTCTAACGTTTGTTAAACTAAATACACTTGCCACATAATCGACAGATGAAGTAGCCGACTTCGGTAAAATACCGGGTAAATTAGTCGGTTCCACACTTTCATAGCCAATTATATCTGGAGTAAAAACAACCCCTTTATTGTAATCAGGGTAGGTGACTTGCAAAACGACATTCTTGGTGTTAAATGGATATTTCAAGTATTGAAAATCAAAAATGAAGGTGGAACGAAATTGCCACTTCACTAATAAATAATTCTCCAGGGTATCTTGAGAAATAATTTCTGAGTAGGCCGACTCTGCAAACGGGGATAATTGAGGAAAATGAATCCCCGGAATTAAACCCGCCTCCAAGGGATACTTTTGCCATATCCAACCACTGATTCCGACATTATAAGTATCCTCATGATCAAATTTCTCGATTAATATTCCGCTGGGGACTTCGACCAACTCCGGATACCCAAAAATAGTTCGTTGCAAGTTTTGGGTCGCTACGAATTCATCTACATCCGATTGTGATTTGATTTGATGCAATTCCTTACTTACCGGTTCGTACTTATCCAACAAATTCAAATACCAGATAAAACTAATATTGGCAATTAAGGCAACTGTAACAAACGTGCTATAGGTCCACGCTTCCGAAGTATTGATTCCCTCTTGATTAATAATTAACAAAAGAATCATGGCAATAACCCAGGTGATCGATAAAAACAAATTGATCAAAATCCTTTTATCATCTTGACCATGTTCAAACAAATCCTGATGCGAAAACACATTAATTAGTTTCCATTGTTCATTACCCAGTTCTTGGTAACTCAAGGAAAGCACCCCTCTTTTTTTGGATTGGAAAGAATCGATAAATCCATTTTTAGTCGTTAGCAATTTTTCAATGGTTAAACTATCGGATACCAATTTCTGAATATTTTCTTTTAATACATACTGTGGATTTGGGTGGGTAATAATGGTCCCATCATTTCCGATGATTAATCCCAGCCCATTTTTATCCACACTAATTTGATGAATGATGGAAATCAAACTATTTATAGAAATCGTGTAGGTCACCACACCCACAAATTTGTTTTCATGAATAATAGGAACACTATAATCGGTAATAAGGTTTTTTGCCCCGCTCCCGAAATACGGGTCTATCCATTGCGCTTTTTGGGTCTTTGCAATATGGGTATACCAATTCGCTTGAACTAATGAATCGTTGGTATAGTTGTAAAGGGTATCAATGCGCATGGTCGCACGGAGCTCCTTATCATGATAAATGGAATACAAATCTTGAGCGCTATTTAAAACGCCTCGTTCAAACGAAACGGTTACGCCAAGTATTTGAGTTAGCTCATTGGCTTTTTGTTTACTGAACTCTTCATAGTTTATGTCACCAATGTTTTTTTGATTTGAAATTTCTTCCGCTGCTTTTTGCGTGCTTTTCTCAACTTGTAAGAGTAAACTATCAATTTCAAATACCATTTGCGTGGTACTTTCAAAAGCCAAGGCTTCCGCTTCTTGCGCATGGGTATCTTCCGCAAAAATGTAGGCATAGCAGTGAAACACTAAATTGAAAATTGAAAGAACCAATGCCAATCCAAACCACGTTTTGACATTTATTTTGTGACCATTATTCATGGATTAAAAGTAAGTTTTTAGGTAGAACGACACACTTATTTGAAATATACATTTTGGAAAAATGATTCGAGTTTTAGCCCCCACTTCCTAGCCGACTTTTCTAGCTCAAAGACCAGAGACCCTATTAAATAAGACATAGCGGGACGCTACACCTAACCTCTAGATCAAGGCTCTGGAGAAAAATGTATCCATGTGGTCAATCCCCAATTATTAGGCAAAAAAAAGAGTCGTCAATTGCTTGACGACTCTTTGTATACGGAATAGATAGGCGAATTAAAGTGTCCCCCTATTTGCTTGTTCTCTTTCGATAGATTCGAAAAGCGCTTTGAAGTTACCAGCTCCAAAACCTTTGGCTCCCATTCTTTGGATGATTTCAAAGAATAATGTTGGACGATCCTCAATTGGCTTGGTGAAAATTTGAAGTAAGTATCCTTCTTCATCTGCATCCACCAAAATGCATAGCTTTTGGAGCTCTGCAATATCCTCGTTCATAAAATCCATATGAGATCCTAAACGGGACGGAATAGCATCATAATATGCCTGTGGTGGAGGGGGTAAAAACTCAATACCTCTCGCTCTTAATTCAGTAACGGTTTTAACAATATCATCAGTAGCTACCGCGATATGTTGTACTCCTGGACTTTCGTAAAAGTCAAGGTATTCTTCAATCTGAGATTTCTTTTTCCCTTTAGCAGGCTCGTTAATTGGAAACTTAATACGACCGTTACCATTACTCATTACCTTACTCATTAATGAAGAGTACTCGGTAGTAATTTGCTTGTCGTCAAAAGATAAGAAGTTAACAAAACCCATTACTTTTTCGTACCATTCAACCCATTGGTTCATTTCACCCCAACCTACATTACCCACCATATGGTCAATAAATTTAAGTCCGGTAGGGGCTGGGTTGTAATCCGACTCCCATTTTTTGAAACCCGGTAAAAAGGTACCGTTGTAATTTTTACGCTCTACAAATACGTGAACTGTTTCACCATAAGTATAGATACCTGAACGCACTACTTCCCCGTGTTCGTCTTTTTCAACCGTTGGTTCCATAAAAGATCTAGCTCCACGTTTCATGGTTTCTTCGTATGCCGAACGGGCATCTTCCACCCATAAAGCGACCACTTTTACCCCATCACCATGTTTTGCTAAATGCGCATTAATTGGGCTAGCGCTATTCAATGGAGTGGTTAATACTAAACGAATTTTGTCTTGTTTTAAAACATAACTCACTTCGTCTTTAGATCCTGTTTCTAATCCGCGGTATGCGTACGACTGAAAACCGAATGCTGTTTTGTAAAAGTGAGCCGCTTGTTTGGCGTTTCCTACATAAAACTCAACGTAGTCTGTTCCTAAAAGAGGTAGGAAATCTTGCGCGCCTTCAAATATTTTCTCTAGACCGTATTCGGTATTTTTTAGATCCTTTAAATTTGGTTTATCTGCCATTATTCAATTTTTTGTATGCTGTAATTTTAATGATTCGCCCAAGACTTATAGTATTCAGGATCCGATATTTCCACCCCAATTTTAGTAACCATCAGTGGTGAAAAAGTATCTACCATTACTGCTAATTCTTCTGTTCTTGTTTTCCCAATACTTCTTTCTGCTGCTCCTGGATGTGGTCCATGAACTAATCCTGCGGGGTGCAAAGATATATGACCTACTTCAATATCGTTACGACTCATGAAATCTCCTGCAACATAATACAACAATTCGTCTGAATCTATATTACTATGGTTGTATGGAGCAGGAATCGATTCTGGGTGATAATCGTACATACGCGGTACAAATGAGCAAATCACAAAGGAAGCGGTCTCAAAAGTTTGGTGAATCGGAGGCGGCATATGAATTCTTCCTGTTATGGGTTCAAAATCATGAATGGAGAATTTATAGGGAAAGTTATATCCATCCCAACCGGTGACATCAAAAGGGTGACTTCCATAAATAACTTCATGCATAACATCTTGTTTACGAATTTTAATCATAAACTCGCCCAACTCATCGTGGGTTTCTAACACTGATGGCCCATGAAAGTCACGTTCACAAAAAGGAGAATGTTCTAACAATTGCCCAAAGTTATTTCTATAACTTTTTGGCGTAAAAATAGGGTCTTTACTTTCTACAATAAACAAACGGTTATCTTCGGTATCAAATTCTATTTGGTACACCATTCCACGGGGAACCACCAAATAATCACCATATTGGAATGAAATATTCCCCATTAAAGTTTTTAGTGTTCCGGAACCTTTATGTATAAAAATCACCTCATCGCAATCGGCATTTTTATAAAAATAATCCGTTAATGATTTTTTGGGTGCCGCTAAAGTAATGTTTACCGTAGCATTGGTTAAAACCGTTCTTCTACTTTCTAAAAAGTCATCTTCGGGTTTTACTTGCATCCCTTTTAAAAGGGTCATTTTCAAATTACGTTCAATCGCAATTTCTGGAGCTACAGAATATTCTTTTCCGTATTTCACCACCAAGGTGGGTGGATGTAAATGGTAAAGGATGGATGTCATTCCAACAAATCCGGCCGTACCGAAGACTTGTTCGCTCAACAACTCCCCGTTTTCTTTCCGGTTAATTGTATGACGTTTTGAGGGAACATTCCCTAATTTTTGATAAAATGGCATATGCTTCTTTTTTAATAGTCGCAAATATGGACATTATCTTTAATAAAAAACATGATATCCATCAGTCCTAAGTCTCCGTTTATTAAGGATACTTATCTTTACCCAATGAATCCAAATTCTACTATTCGCCCATCATTCTGGGGATTACTACTGGTCTTTTTAATGATCATCCCCTTTGCAGGTACGGCTCAACGGTCGCTCGGGCTTGATAAAGCAGGCAAAATAAAACGCATTCATTTTTATGAAGGTCAATCTATTAAGGTAAAACTGACGGATAAAGAAAAAGTATCCGGTCATTTGGATGCTATATACGATTCGAGTTTTGTGATTGAAGGTCGGAAAATCTTACTCTCGGAGGTAGAAATGGTTTATACTATTCGAGGTCCCTTACGCTTTTTAGGGGGTGCGTTTATGGTTGCAGGTGCTTTCTATTTCACTTTAGATGCCGTGAATAATTTGTTTAATTATGGAGCCAGAGGATATGTGTTTTCCAATTCCGTTTGGCTCCCATCCGCCATTGCGGTAGGCTCTGGTATGGTTCTGTATTATTTCAGTATACGAAGAACAAAAGTTCACGATCAAAACAATTTTAGAATATATAATACCAGCCCTATTCCAATTGTGGAGGACAAAAACAAAGAAGAAAAAAAGGCAGAATGAAACAGTTATGGATAGCCCTCCCGTTTATCTTATTTTCATGTCATTGCGGACGAATTATTGAGCCCAGACCTTATCCTGTTATTGAACCAACAGAGGTTTGCGAAAATGCGGTGGAGGCTATTCTCCAGAAAATAAATTTAGATGGGTGTACGTGGGTACTAGAATTACCATCGGGCGAAAAGGTAGAACCGGTTAATTACCAAGATTTCTTAACCGAAACGGAATTAGAAAAACAGCAACCCATTCAAATTAAAGTAGTCTTTCGGGATACCAAATCAGTTAGCATTTGCATGGTTGGCAGAACGGTTGCTATTACTTGTTTGGAGCGATTGTAATACCCTTTCCTTTTTCAACCCTACACATTTACTGAGGAGAAAATAAGACTTTCTTTAAAAATTAATTTCGATATTTACGGCATACCTCTCTCCCCTTTAATGGATTAAAATACCGGAAAAATTTCCCCTCCTTTCTAATTCGTGGTTTTCAAAAACAATAGCTCCGCTTGTTTTGAACGGGCATATCCATGGCCAAAAGTGGCGATCTATTTAATAGGTTTTTGTTTTCGTACAGGAACCATTTGTTTCCCTTTAAAATAAAAAGTTGACTTAATGAATTGAATACCATATATTTACATTCAGCAACATAAAAAAGGAGGGGTTAACTAAAATGAAACATACAAACACCCAAACATCGAAGTATTTCGCTCTACTCATTCTAATGTTTTTTGCATTATTCAAAATCCAAGCGCAACAAACGGCCATGCAATTGGCTAATACAGAGTTGCGTCATCTCTTTCAACATCTGACAAACCCCAACCCAAACGTCCATTTCTTTTATGATTTAAGTGCCCATTATGTAGATAGTTTGTATTTCAACAATTACGTTACCGATACGAATAACGTTGAGAACTGGTATGGCTTATATCAGGAAATGTACTTTATGGCCTATGACACCTCATTATATATTAATGCAGATAGCGTATTTAATTTGGTTTATGCTAGGTTTCAGAGTGACACTATTCCAATTGGAGTAATGGATTGGGATTTCAATCTATTAAAACCGGGGGCCTTAAACTCAAATATTTATTTTGATTTTGACACCCTAAACGAGGTATTATTTGATAAAGCGGGAGCACCAAATCCTTATACCATTCAAACCACTTTTTCTGGAGCCGCATTACGAAAAACATACCCCTTTACAAATCCTGTTTTTGAAATAAATCCGAATTGGATTTTTAAGGACGCATCAAAAGATTACACGCATTCAGAAACAGAATTCAAAATAGACTTTGGAGATGGATCCGGTTGGCAGGTATTTAACGATATTCAGGTACAACATTACCAAGCACAGTATGCAGGTAAAGGGGTCAAACTTCTTAAATACGCCATTTTTGAAATGGGTATCCTCACCCAATATTCTGTTTCCGCCATCTATATTAGTAGTGATAAGACCCTAACCTCCCCGAACGAAATTTGGTATGTACCCGGTTTAACTGTTGGAGTTTATAGCCCTGATTTATCGTGCAATGTAAATACAGAGAAAAAATATGTTATTTACTTATCTGGATTTGATCCACTAGATAATTATAATATCCCTGAAATTTACCAAGATAAATTGGTGGATAATAACATTACTCAGCTCAAAAATTTCGGATATACCTTCCTTGTGGTAGATTGGAAGAATTCGCATCGCGATATTCAAAAAAATGCCAATTATGTAATTCAACTAATAGAATATTTAAAATGTTTACCTAACACAGGAACGGATATAGTGGAACACAAACCTCCCTTTGTAATGATCGCACATAGCATGGGAGGCCTGGTGGCCAGATACGCCCTAACCACCATGGAACAACCCAATTATTTTTCTTCATGTTATACCAAAGGGGTCGCACATAACACACGCCTTTTATTAGCAGCCGACACCCCCCATCAAGGCGCAAATATTCCGATGGCTTATCAATACCTGTATAGATACGCATCCGTGGCAACGGTTCTTTCTATCTCCCCCTATGCAACGGCTATGCTCGCTAAATATTTTTTACTTTTAAATGGATCTGCGTCTCAAATGTTAACCTACCACATTGATAGCGACCTTTACTGGCTATTACCCATTAGTACTTCTCCGGTAGGAGAACATACAAACAAAACTAAATTTGATACTGAATTAGCCACCCTAGGCAATTACCCTAAGTCCTGTAAGCTGGCTGCTATAAGTAATGGTTCTTGGCTTGGTACGCATCAAAATAGATCTTGGGATTCGAGCCCGAGAATGCCAAATGATAAATTTTTAGATTTAAACGCAGAATTACGACTTCGAATCCTTGGAATTAGAATTGTAGGGGCCAAGTATGAAATGGTTTTACGTTCTAACCCATTAGGTACCGGGGAGGTTTTTAAAGCCCGGGCTGGGATTACCCATTGGAAAATTGATTTGTTTTGGTTTGGTGCAAAGCTAAAATGGCATACTTCCTATGTTGCTCATATACAGAAAGCAATATCTAACAGTCAACCCCTGTGTGTCATGCCTGGAAGTTACATGATCAATAGTGGACAGGTTTCGAAACCATCTAGCTTTAACAACTTTAATGCCTTAAGTTTATTTGAGTTTAGTGCTACCCAAGGAAATGGAAATTTGCAAGTCCATGCTTTTTTAGGCCCTCAATTTTTAGGCACAGGATTAAATTTTGATTTAAACGCCTACACCGATGGTTTTGGGTTTACGTTTATTCCAACTGCCTCTGCCTTTGATTACCAAAAGCAAGGTGCACCACTAGACCATCCAATATTGTCTAACCCGGTGGATGTAGGTGATATAATGTCACGGACTCCATTTGATGTGGTTTTTACAAACCCCACTGAAATTAATAGACATCACCCTTATGTAAGCGGAAATGAAAAACTAGAAATTTGTGAAACCTGCCTCACCCTTCCCAATGGAGATCCTATTTATAGCTACCCCATCAACCGAGAAATTGGGGATGATACCCTATGGGTAGAAAACCTAAATGCCAATTATGAAAAACCAATTGAAGCCGAACGCGCTATTTTTATTAATCATCGAAATATCTATTATAATTATGATGGGGTAATTGGGCAAGATAGATTTAATATTGAATTATTTCCAAATAACTACGACACTTTTGAAGGCGCAATTATCCTCTCCAAAAAGCGATCGGTACAATTTACCTATCCGGGCCAATTACGGAGTAATAACACCTTGTTTGTAAACGGGTCGCAACCCCCAATAGGATCCTACAGTTGGCAGCAAGGGGCCATGAGTATTTGTTGCATTAATTATGACTACAAGAAAGAATCGCAAAAAAACACCCTACGCCAAACAAAAACAGGAAGCTTATATCTATATCCTAATCCTACTGCCAACCAACTCACTATCACCTATCAAATGCAAAGCAATACAAAGGTTACCATTACCGTAACTGATTTGTTAGGCCGGCAAATAGCCGTATGGATCCCTTCATTTATTGACCATACACAAAAATGCTATTACGCAGTAAATGCAAATGATCTAAACTGGCCAACAGGTATGTATCTAATAACGGTAAGCAACGGAACAGAAACCTACCGTTCGCCATTAATGATTAATAAATAATACGCTCGATATGAATAATTTAATTTTTAAGAAGACATTAGTTATCCCGGCTATTCTAATTGGATTACTTGGATATTTAATTACTTTTTCTAGTTGTAAAAAAACAAATACAGAAAATTCCTATGAAATAAAAGGTCGGATTTTAAAAAACTGTAATCAGGACCCTTTGGCAAATTATAGTCTAGAAATATATGGTCTTACAACATTCAATGGATCGAAAACGTTAGCCACCACCACCACAGATCCAAATGGGTACTTTACCTTCTCTAATATTGCTCGAGAAGACTGTGCCGATGTGTATATGAAACATATTATTGATGATAACTATGTGACTACTTGGGCACATTTTCCTGTTGTTCCCGGTCTTAACGAAGACTTAAAAGTTTTTGAATTGGGAGATTTTTATAAGAATGCCACGGTAAATACTCTGGCTGTATTAAATATTAACTCTAGTCATTATAGATCTATGGATACCCTATACATAGGTTTTGATCTATCATCGTACCAAGCTGAATTCCCTATTCCACAAAAACATGTTTATCTACATAGTTCTAATTCGTCTTATTTTAGAGCCGAAAGTATAAAACCAGAGATTCACATTAACTGGGGTGTGGGTAAATCCTTTTGGGACAGTTTACATACTCCTTTCTCAGGAATTGAATTCAAGGATTATACTATTATAGCAAAACAATCGGTTTGCACTTACCCAGACACCACTTATTACCATATACCCTAATGATTAATAACACGAATTATGAATTGTTTTATTAAAACAAATAGAATGGTCACTACTGCTTTAGTAATGGTATTTGCCATTTTCATTCTCTCTCTTAATAGTTGCAACCTATTTACTACGGATAGCACCTATAGTTTAACAGGCCGGATGCTTAAAGACTGTAGCGGTGAACCTTACAAAAATTACAGTTTAACTTTTTACATCCCTGGAAATGGTTTAGGCCAAAAAAAAACAGTATTAGGTACCGTAAGCACGGATGAGAAGGGATCTTTTATTTTGCCAAACATTCCATCCAATCGAAGTGGGAACATTCATTTAAAACATACTATTGATGCCAATTATGTAACCACCTGGGGAAATTTTACAATTCCTGACTCTGTAAATATTTATGAAGATGGGGCCGTATATGATTTGGGAGATTATTATGGGGTGTATACTAAAAAATCGCTAATAAAAATATCCATTGATCCTGGAAGTTTCGATATTTGGGATACCCTATACATTGGATTCGGGATAAATCATTATTCCACAATATATCCGATACCTAACGAATATTTATATGATTATTCTTCCAATGGATCTAATATTAGAGTTTCTTCTGTGAAAAAAGAATTATCTAGAATTTGGGGTGTGAAAAAAGCTATTTATCAAAATTCTTTTGTGCAAAACACTTCTAATGAATATATAAAACTCCATACTATTAAATCTATTGTTACAACTTGCACCTACCCAGACACCACTTATTACCATATACCCTAATGATTAATGCTACATAAATTGAGTTTTCTTAATAAGAAAAATGCAGCGATTGTACTAAAAAGACAAGCATTCGTTAAACAGTATTAAAAAATAAAGAAATACTTCTACCAAATGATTTTTGGTTTGTAGTATTGAACTGGTCTTCCCTAATGGACCCCTAATAAACCAATACTTACTGTTTATGTTTAAACCTTTCATCCTTGCGATTATTTCAACCTTCTTGTTTTCAGCGTGTAGTACTCCTCCAATAACCGAGGAAGAAAAATTTAAAGACACCACTTTTGATGTCCATGGTCAGAGTGAGTTTACCCTAGTAAACCTCACTAAAGACACCTTAAATTTTTATCTAAATAATTGGTACCGCTTGCCGGGAGACCATGAAGAATTTGAGACCAAAATTGCGCCTAATGATTCCTTTCAGACCCAACTAAAATCACAAGGATTTTATTATTATGAATTTGACTTTAATGACAGTAGTTATAAAGTTTTTTCGGCACCAAATGCCTCGATTACTTTTTACAAAGAGACTGATTCTTCTTACTTTTTAGGTGATTTTGACTCCATTAATAATTATTCGAAACGTATGGGTGGCAACTATTATAGAAATTTTGAAACGAGTATGAACTTGATTAATTTGACCCAAAGAGAGCATTACTCCTATTCAGACCTTATGGATAAGAATGATGCCGTAATAAAAAGTGCAACCGAGAAACTAATTTCGGACCCCAACCAATTACCCAAATGGTATATTAAACTAGAGTCAGACCGTCTCAAAATACTAGGCGCACAATTCAAACTCAATTCTCTTCTTTACAGAAAAAGGTTGCTTAATATCCAGGATAGCATACCTACTGATTTTGTTACTCAAATAATGAAAGGGATTCCCATTGAAAACGAAAAACTGATGGGATTTAATCATTTTACTCATTTACTTCGAGAATATCATCAACAGTCGTTTTATCCTATGAACGATACCACCATTCAGAACAATACTTCTCGTAATACGGACCATTTTTTGGAATACATGGATACCCACTTAAACCCCAATATTTCTGATCTCGCATTAAGTACATACCTGTCTTTCAGAGTACAAGCTTTACCCAAAAGCATCAAAGAGGAATGGTTTACTCTTATTGAAAACACAGAAATGAGGAATGTGGTATTGGAACAATTTGCAAAAGAGGAAAAACTTCCACCTAAATCTGTTTGTCCCACTTTTACAGCCACAACCCCAGATAGTTCGGTATTTCAATCCAACCCATTTAAGGATAGTATTGTGCTGATTAACTTTTGGGCATCTTTTTGTAAACCCTGTATTGAAAAGTTTGATTTTGAAAATCAATTGGTCGCCCATTTTAAAGATCAGCCCGTAAAAATCATAAACCTCTGTATAGAATCGGAGTGGAGTCAGTTTACGGCCTTAATAGATATTTACGATTTACAAACCATTAATTTGTTTGCCAATCCGAAACAAACGAAGGCCATTCAGGAGGCATTTGACATAGGTCCATTGCCACATAGTGTGCTTATTGACAAAAACGGATTCATCCTCACCAATAGATACCGACTTAACGAAGAGACTACCCTGGAATATCTGGAGTCGCTTTTGTGATTATTTTCTTGCGGAAACGATCTCTAATTCTACTTTTGCGGAATGAAGAGTCAAGTTCAAAATCTTTCTATTCGTGATTTCACCTACGATTTACCCACCGAAAAAATAGCGGTAAAACCGGCTACCCATCGGAGTGAGTCTAAGTTATTGGTATATAACCAAGGAAACATTAGTGAAACTATTTTTGATCAGCTCCCTGAAACCATGGATCCAAATTCGCATTTGGTATTCAACAATACCAAGGTAGTACAAGCCCGTATCATTTTTCAAAACCGCAATGGGCGTGATATTGAGATATTCTGCTTAGAACCCCATGGCGAAGGTGTGGACTTAAGTATGGCGATGTCGGCTCAAAAAACATCGCAATGGATTTGTCTGGTTGGTGGTGCTAAAAAATGGAAAGAAGAATACCTATGTATTTCTGATTCCAATGGATTTGAATTACGAGCCTTTTTAACCGAACGATTAGAAGGAGAGTTTCTCATTACGTTTTCATGGATAGCCGAAGACCTTACGTTTTCGGAAGTATTAGAAAACGTGGGTAGAATTCCCCTCCCTCCATACATTAAAAGAGAGTTGACCGATTCGGATAAAGAACGCTATCAAACTGTATTTGCAAAAGAAGAAGGATCTGTAGCTGCCCCAACGGCAGGATTGCATTTTACCAACGAGGTCGTTTCACAATTAGCTGATAAGGGAATTCACTCTTCTCAAATCACCTTACATGTAGGGGCAGGAACTTTCAAACCGGTATCTTCGGATACTATGAAAGAGCATCCTATGCATGCCGAATGGATAGATGCCGATATGGATACTTTATTGGAACTAGCCCATTGTGACAAACGCATTACACCGGTAGGTACCACCTCTATGCGTACTTTAGAAACTTTGTACTGGTTTGGCGTAAAATGGCTGACTCACAAAGACACCTCATCCATGAAGGAACTTATGATGTGGGATGCCTATGATTTACCTCAATCGTATTCTAAAAAAGAAGCGTTTCTGGGATTGGTTGATTTTTTGAACTCCCAGGACAAAACCCGATTTATGGCCAAGTCGCGTTTAATCATTGCCCCGGGTTATAGTCCTAAAGTATGTGGGGCATTGATTACTAATTTTCATCAACCGGGAAGTACTTTGTTATTATTAGTAGCTGCTTTGATTGGTAAGGAATGGAAAAATGTGTACGATTACGCATTAGAAAATAACTTTCGTTTCTTGAGTTATGGGGATTCCAATTATTTGAGATTTTAGAATTCATTTGACACCAAGGATTTGAAGACTTACTCTGAAATTTAAAATCATCCAGACCCTTTTACTTTTTTCATTTTTTGACTCTCCAAAAAACGAAATAAAAAAAGACGCCCTTTTTGAAAGGTGTATTAGCTAATCACAAATATGATAGCTTTTAAATTCCCTTCGGCAATTTTGCTATCGACCGTGGTTTATTAACTCATGTTATATGATCGCAAAAGCATCACTTTTTCATTATTAGGCTTTATCACTACGGTGATACGCTTAAATATCCGATGGATATTTTACAGAAACCAGACATTTTTATTCCTGATCTAAGATATTTCTATTCCGGAATAGAGTCTACTTTTGTCCAAAATTTTGGAGAATGAAAAACATGGCCATTTTCGCATCCGGTTCGGGAACCAATGCACAAAAAATCATGGAACATTTTGAAAATAGTTCAGATGTTCAGGTTCGAATAGTATTGGTCAATAACCCGGAAGCTGGCGTTATTCAACGAGCCGAAAAATTCAATGTTCCGGTGGTGAAATTTAATCGTCAGCAATTCAGCAAAAGCAATGATGTCGTGGACATTTTGGTCAATTATCAAATAGACCTAGTGGTGTTAGCCGGTTTTTTATGGTTAGTTCCGGCAAACATGGTGGAAGCATTTCCAAATAAAATTGTCAATATTCATCCCGCATTACTACCCAATTATGGCGGTAAAGGAATGTATGGCGACAACGTACATAAGGCCGTTATTGCTGCCAAAGAGAAAGAAAGTGGTATTACCATTCATTACGTAAATAACCAGTATGATGATGGTGCCATTATAGCGCAATACACGTGCGAAATAAATTCAGGTGACACACCAGACGATTTAGCCGCAAAAATTCATAAATTAGAGCACCAATATTTTCCTCAAGTCATTGAGGATGTCATCCTTAAATAAAACTTGCTATGAATATTGATTTCAAACAAATCTTACCTGCTACCATGATTTTGTTTGCGGTAGTAGATATCATCGGTTCTATACCGTTAATTATTAGTCTTAGACAAAAGGTAGGACACATTCAATCGGAAAAGGCGAGTATTGTTTCGGCCCTGATAATGATTGCCTTTGTTTTTGTAGGAGAGAGTATACTCGGCATTATTGGTATTGATGTCTATTCCTTTGCCGTAGCGGGTGCATTTGTCATTTTTGCGTTGGCATTAGAAATGGTTTTAGGAATTACTTTATTTAAAGAAGATGCTCCAGACTCAGCAGCGGTATTTCCATTGGCATTCCCACTTATTGCTGGTGCCGGTTCGTTGACCACTATTCTTTCATTGAAATCACAATACGAAACCATTAATATTGTCATTGCCATTCTAATCAATATCGTGGTGGTTTTTCTGGTATTAAAATCATCCGAAAAAATTGAGAAGGTATTGGGTAACAATGGGATTTTAATTATCCGTAAAATATTTGGAGTCGTATTATTAGCGATTGCGGTAAAATTATTTGCGTCAAATATCCCTCAATTATTGAATCAATAATCACATCAACCTACATCTGTACAAATTTGATCTGGCCAAATGATGATTTGGATCTTAGTTCAATGATGTAAACACCCGAATTTAAATTTTCCAGATCCATTTCTAGTATATTCTCACCAGCAAGACCCGATTGTTCAGGCACCGTACGCACTACTTGACCCGATAAATTATATACTCGGATAGAATACGTTCCCGATTCGGGTAGTGTAAAACTAAGTTGTACTTCTCCTTCCTTACTCGGATTTGGAAAAGCCTTTAATGTTTTATTTAAATACACCAAATCATTACCCGTACCCAGCAAAGTGCTGTCGTACCTAATTCGCCACAATTCTTCTCCATACCCATCGTGATTACCTTGAAAATAAACATAATCACCCATAATTAGCTTATCAGCAAACCCACTTTGATCATACATCATAGTGGTGTTGCTTGTTAAATACGTAAACCAATCATGCTCTTTATTGGTTACCCATATTTGATTTCCAAAACCACTATACACAAAAGCTTTAAAAAACAAATGTTCTTTAAACTCAAAAAAATGACTTGGGCTACTACTCAACGTACCACCAAAACTCCAAATAGTAGAGGTATCTATATCTATTAATAAGGAATCTGAACCCGGAGAACCGGTATAACACCATAGCTCTGTAGCCGTACTATCCGTATATCCATTAAAATACAACTTGTCATTATAAACATAACTACGACCATTACCAGTCCATATAGGTTGCGAATTAAGTATCACCTCTTCGGGGTCACCCACCACGCCTTGTGTTCTGTACAAAAAATGCCTACCTACACCCGGTATTGAAGTTCCAAAATACAACCAATCCTTATATACCAGAGGTCCAAAAGGCTTACTTCCCTGATCTATATTTCCACTAGGACCGGTAACAATATCAGCCATCAGTTGTGTCCCTTGAGCGGTACCGTCCGTTACCCAAAGCTCTGGACCATTGGTATCGGTAGCTCTAAAAAGCAATACATCGTTATACACCGCTAAAAAAAACGGCCTTGAATCTTCCTCCCCTGGATAAATATCTTTTAGCATCCGTGGGGTCGCATTAGTAGAGTCTAACACCCACAACTCAAACCCATGGACACTATCATTTGCCATATAATAAAACTTATCATGGTATTCCATTCCATTTATTTGAATAATAGACCCCGCAACAGCCATGCTCCACGGCACTGGACTTAAATCGGCCACCATTTGAGTTCCTGCTGTGGTTCCATCTGTTTTCCATGTTTCTAAACCATGGATACCATCATTGGCTGTAAAATACAATTCATTGTTATACATACCAATGGATATAATGGACGTACTACTTTCAAACGATGGTGGAGGTAAGGTATTTATATCTTTCAGTAACGTTGTTCCTGCTTCGGTTCCGTCACTCACCCACCATTCACCACCATGTAACGCATCAACTGCTTTAAATAATAATTTCCCATTCAAAACTTGAAAATCAAAGATGTTCCCTTTATCCGAAGGGTTAATATCTTTCACCATATAGGTGCCCATTTCCGTTCCGTCACTCACCCAAAGCTCCGTGCCATGCACCCCATCATCTGCTACAAAATATACGAGTCCGTTCAACTCCAAAAAGCCACCACATCGTGAGTCTCCAGTGGGGTTAATGTCTTTTACCAACTCAATCACAAAAGGTGCTTGAGCTTGAGTACTTATATTAATCATCACATAAATAACAATTAACCCCAATTTTAAAATTAGTGCTTTCATTCTAGTTAGTTTTGATCAGTTTAAAGGTTTCGGCATGTGTACCGGCTATTAAATGAACTAAATATACACCACTTGAAATAGAATTTAAAGGAATATGAACAAAATTAACGCCCTTTCTTTGGTTTTCAGACAACACCGTTTGCACCACCCTACCCGAGAGATCCTGTATTTGAATCACAACCTTGGCATTTGAAGGTAAGGTATATTTTAATTGGGTGAAATTCTGAGAGACTGGGTTAGGATACAATAAGGCATCCAATGTGGGCGCTTCTACGGTTTCTACACCCAACGGAGATAAACATGGATAAGTATATGTGGTGGCACTGGTATTTTCGGTATACAACGAAAAACCTAACTCTATAGGCAAATCATCATTCAACTCTTCAGGAAACCATACCGTTGTTCCGTTTCCTAGATCCACCTCATACACATAACCTTCAATTATAGCTTCATTACCACTGGCTATATAATTATATGACTGTACCCCACGTACGTTAAAAATATGATGGTTAGCCCCATGTTTGGTAGGATACAGATTGGTTCCGCTTAACCGTAACCATTGATCAATTACCACTTCATTAGGCTCTAAGCTAGCTTGAACCAACATACTCACTTTATACCACTTTGATGGATGCGACCCATTGGGTATATGACTAAACGGTCCTTTATCAAAATCAAAAAAACGATTAGTCCAACCCGTTTCCTGATCTATAGAATTCATAATATTTTGTTTAGTGGTATAACTACTAACATGTTTGATCCGGTACCGAGGCATTTCAATGGCTTCCAATGCAGCTTTGGCATTTAACAAACCAAATCCCGTATATGCATCATAACCAAAACTTGCCGGACTTGCTACCACATCTTTGGCGGTTGCCTCTAGTATATACTCTATATCTTCTACACTTAAATTACTTCTACACCCCGTTTGATTTACATACGACAGCATTAATGCCGCCACTCCCGTAGCATGGGGCGCTGCAGCCGATGTGGCTCCAAAGGGAAGGTAAATATTAGTCTGCAAATTATCACCCGTTCCAGTGGTTGAATAAATCAATGCTGCACCAGTCCCCGGATGCGTTTGTTGAGCAGGTGCGGCTACATCCACCCCATGATCTATGGCTGCCCCTGGCCAATATTCTCCTTTATAATCGGTTCCGCCTACAGTAATTACCAAATGATCCTCAAAGCTAGCTGGATATTGCGGATATGAGTTGGGGTTATTCGCTGTATTACCACGGGCAGCCACATTTACTACCCCATTTCGGAAAGCAAAACGTAAAGCACCTTCTAATATATTGTTGGGATTACCAGTGGTTATTCCTCCATAACTATGGTTCATGGCATGTAAACCCAATCCATAACCCACAAACCCCTGATAACTACTTACTAGCGTATTCACATCCGTTGCTCCATGCAAAAGACACTCTGCTGCTGCTGTGGTTGTAATTATCTCCACGTCATTAACACTAGCCCCTCTCAAATTATACAAACTCACCCCATTGCCCAATCCTCCGCCTCCACCAGCTATACCTGCTACTCCAATACTGTTATCTCTATTAGCCCCAATTATACCTGTTACTTTAGTTCCATGCCCAGTAGGATCCCAAATGTCATTAACATAATCAGAAGCACGTCCATCTCCATGGTTGTATCCACCCACCACACGGCTTACCCCATTTACCTGAAAATCTTCATGATTCTTGTTAACCCCAGCATCCACCACACCTACTTTCACATAGTCTTGTCCAGTAGCCAAGTCCCATGCTCCTTCTACATTAATATGTCCTAGTGGAAATAATGTACTTTGAAGAGAATGCTGTTGGTTATACCAACCATCGTTGGGCGTAGAGTTTAAAGTTAAAACGCTATTTAGCTCTGTATTATTTACATAAGGAGAGGACTCTAAACTAGACGAAACTGCCGTTAGGTTTGTCCCTACAGGGAAATTAAGAACAAGAGTTGACCAAAAATGAGGGATACTTATTTCAGTTCCAAACCGTGTTCTTGAAATAGTGTGGTATGATTTTAACCCCGAAAATCCGCGTGTTACTTTACATGCACTTAAATCCACAATTTCTCCCAACCTACTTTGAATATCCGCCATGGCTGCCGGGCTTATAAATTTATCCAACGAGCCAAACCCCAGTTTATCATCATCTATGTTAGTAATGTCAATATCCTTGGAGGTAAAATCCACTATCAGTTCATTGCCAATAAAATCGGATAAACCAGAACCTCCAGCGACTACCAAATTTGGCTTTCTATAGCTCGCATAGTTTAATACAAAATACTCAGTTCCTGAAAACCCCGAAAGTCCAGTTACCGTATATGTGTTTGCATAATTACCAATTTGAAGAGGTACTTCTTCTTTGGTGAAATCAAATTTTCTATCCCATTTTACAACTCCATCCGTACCATAAACGGTGGTTAAACATTGTTTCTCACCGTTTACAGGGTCAACCACCTCGGCCAGTACGCCCAATTCAGCATTACCTAAACAAATACTTTTTCCAGAAACAAACAGATTGTCTTTATTTAAGTCCGAACGCTGACTCCAAACTATATTCCCATTAACATCATACTTTAAAGTTCGCATTTCTTTAGCGCTACCATTAGTAGATACAGTACCCGTAACATAAACATTTTGAGAGGCATCCACCACTATACCTGAGGCTACATCTTTTCCTCCAGTTTCGTCATGCATTACGCTCCAAATTAAATTTAAGAATCTATCCAGCTTTATTGTTTTGTAGTCATAATCACCGCTGCCATTATCTGCATAACCCGTAATATATATGTTTCCGCTAGCATCATTCACCATGTCTGTGGCTTCGTAAAAATTTACTCCTCCATATCTAAATACATTTGATCGTTGTCCGTAGTCATTATAAACCATCATGGCCACTTCAAAATCCTGACTAGATTCCTGACTACCTCCAATTACTACATATTCACCAGGTCCATTTACAGTTAATGAAACGGCACCATCTACACCACTCATAAAGTCATATCTGTCAGTCCATAGTAATTGACCATTTGTACTCAACATAATTGTAAAAAAATCATAGCCAGTTTGAGGCGAAACACTGGTTCCCGTTATTATAACATTTCCGTTACCACAATCACCTATATCACTCGGTATATCATCCAATTGGAACGCATCATATTGAAAATCCCAAATAACCTGCCCGGAATCATTTAGCTTAAAAATAAAGAAATCATAGCTATTGTTTACTGTATTGAAAGTGGCTGCCGAAACCAGTATGTCTCCATTTAGATCTATTCTAATACTTGTTCCATAATCGTCTCCCGAACTAGGCCCATCAAAATTTTCACTCCAAAGAACAGTCCCTTCTTTGTCATATTTCACCAAAAGTACATTTACGCCCTCATTGGAGGTAATCGTATTTCCAATCACTAAAACATCACCCTGATTGGTTATCAGCGTTTTAGAGTAATCGAAATTAAGGGACGGAGTCCCTTCCTTAATAGACCAAGCTTCGTTTATAAATGACTGAGACATTACAAATTGACTTGATGAAAGTAAGAAAAAACAAAATATAAGTTTGGGTAAATTGAGGTTGATTTTCATGGTTAAAACATTAGTATAATAATAAATAGAGTATCCAAATATATAAATTCCATTCCAAAAAAAGATCAGTAATATATATATATATTAGATCCTAAATAATTACTAGGTTTGTCCGCATGGGTTTAAAATCTGTTTTTGGAAAATTTTACGCAAGTATTTTAGTTAATCGACTCCGCGATACGGTGGACGAACCTATTCATTGGCAAGATAAAACTTTCCGAAACTTGATTGATCAAGCTGAAAACACCCAGTTTGGGAAAGATCATCGTTTTGCCATTATTAAATCCTACGAAGATTTCAAAAAGCACGTACCGGTGCGAGATTACGAAGGTTTACGCTCGTATATCGATCAAGTAGTAGAAGGCAAATCGGATATTATTTGGCCCGGGAAACCGGCCTATTTCTGCAAAACTTCAGGAACTACCTCTGGAGCTAAATACATTCCTATTTCAAACGAATCGGTCGCCCATCATGTGGACGCGGCCAAACTGGCTTTGTTGTGTTATGTCAACGAAACTGGGAAAGCGGACTTCATTGACGGAAAAATGATTTTTTTACAAGGAAGTCCGGAGTTAAACGACCTCAATGGGGTGCCTCTAGGTAGATTATCGGGCATCACGGCTCATTGGGTTCCATCCTACCTTCAAAAGAACCGTCTTCCTTCTTGGGAAACCAACTTGATAGACGATTGGGAAACCAAAGTAGATACTATTGTAGAAGAAACGTTACCCGAAGACTTACGTTTAATCGGTGGGATTCCTTCTTGGGTACAGATGTATTTTGAACGGCTAATTGCCAAATCAGGTAAAGATACCATAGCCGATATTTTTCCAAATTTCTCATTGTTTATGCATGGCGGGGTAAATTACCAACCCTACGAAGCCATCTTTAAAAAACTCATTGGAAAAACCATTGCTTCCATTGAAACCTATCCTGCTTCGGAAGGGTTTATTGCCTTTCAAGACACGCAAACCGAACCGGGTTTATTGCTAAATATTAATGCCGGAATATTTTTCGAGTTTATTGCAGTCAGCGAATTCCAGGATGAAAACCCGACTCGAATTTCCTTGAAAGATGTGAAATTGGGTGTGAACTATGTACTGATTTTAAATACCAATGCGGGCCTTTGGGGATATAATATTGGCGATACCGTGGAGTTTGTTTGTTTGCAACCTTACCGTATTAAAGTTACGGGTAGAATTAAACATTTTACTTCTGCTTTTGGCGAACACGTTATTGCAGCCGAAGTAGAAAGTGCTTTGCAAGAAATTATGCCTCAATTTGATATGGAGGTACGTGAGTTCCACCTGGCACCACAAATAAAACCTACAGATGGTTTACCCTACCATGAGTGGTTTATTGAATTTGACCGATTGCCTGCAAATATGGATGCCTTCCGATTAAAGCTGGATCAAACTTTACAAGGCAAGAATCCTTACTATAAGGATTTAATTACAGGCAACATTCTCACTCCGCTGAAAGTAACCCTTATCAAAAAAGATGGGTTTATGCACATGATGAAATCGAGAGGTAAATTGGGTGGGCAAAACAAGATTCCTCGTTTGGCCAATAACAGAGACTTAGCCGATGAGCTACTTCCATTTATTGACTAAACCACTTATCGAATTAAAGTAATATATCCCGTTTGGCTATACTCTTGAAAACGATAATCACAGTAATTCAAAATGTAATAATACGTCCCATCTGAGGCATCCATATTGGAATTCTCAACGGTTCCATCCCATTGTTCGCTTTGCGATTCTAGGGTATACAATAACATTCCCCAACGATTATAAATATCTACGTGGTAACACGTGGCTCCGGTAATTTCAATATACCAATAGTCATGTACTCCATCCCCATTTGGAGTAAAAACATTGGAGACCGTTGGTTTCTCACAGTCTTCGGCAAGAACTATAATGGAGGAAAATTCACTTTTACAAGGTTCCGAAATCGTTTGCAAATAATACACGGTATTACCTGTAATAGTATTCACCCATATATCGCCAACAAAGAAAGATGAAGCACCCATGGAGGTATACCAATAAATGGAATCGGTACCCGCCTCCGCAACAAAAGTAACGGAGGTTCCCGAACAAACTAACGAATCGGCCGATACGCTAGGGATTTGCAAATTATTTTCGACCACTTCAATTTGAATAGAGTCCGAGGTAATAATACATCCAATACTATCCACCGCTTCTAGCCAAACCGTTCCTGATTCGGTCACCCAAATTTCTTGAGTTGTTGAATTACTAGGTTTCCAATGGTAACTCGCATAATTGGTATTTGCGGCAGAAACAATGACGGTATCTCCTTCACAAATCCGTTCGTTACCATTCACATTAATTTGAGTCATCAATTCAGATTGAATTATTTGAACAGGACCCACATTTCCTTTACATCCATTGGTATCGGTAACCGTAAGGGTAATCTCTTCGGTTTCTACAACGACTATGGAGTTCGTAATTTCGCCTGAAGGAGACCAGTAATAGCTTGCCATTCCAGGATTCGCATTCAATACTAAACTATCGCCATAACAAAATCCGAACACGGTATTAGAAATGGATGCAGGGACACGGATTTCATCCACCAAGAACGAAAAAGGAAGACTCTTACACCCATTGGTATCCGTTACCACTAATATATAAGTACCCGGACTTGACACCGTAATATTAGGGGTACTTTCATTATTAGGTAACCAAGTATAGTGATTCAATCCAGCTACCCCTTGCAATTGTAAAGTAGAATCTTCACATAAAACACCGTTCACATTAAAACTGGAAATAGGTAAATCTAAAACGGTAATTTGAAAGGAGTCTGATTCCAGTTGACACCCCATAGAATCGGACACCGCTAAAATATACGTACCGGACTGGGTCACTTCTAAGTTTGGGGAGGTACTATTTCCGGGCATCCATAAGTACGAACTATACCCTTGAACTACGGGACTCAAAACAACCGTATCGTTCACACAAATCACACTATCACCTGTTTGTAAAACGGGTAAGCTGGAAGCGGATTGATTGACATTAAAAGGCCAGCCAATACTGACACACCCATTGGAATCGGTTACATTCAATGAATAACTACCGGGTTGGGTTATACTAATTCCGGAGGTGGTATCTCCCCCGGGCAACCAGAAGAAGGAGGACAAACTGGTATCCGCTTGTAATTGAAGAGAGTCTCCATCACAGAACCCATAACCACTTTGGGTTAACCCCGTATTCACATGAATCGTATTTACCGTAAAGGGAGGCGAGGTACCCGCACATCCATTGGCATCCACAATACTTAAGGTAAAGATCCCTGAACTGTCTACTGTAATATTTTGAGTAGTATCGTTAGATGGTAACCAAGAGTAACTCACCATTCCGGATGGCCCCATTAAAACAACCGAAGAATCGGCACATAAAACCCCCGTAGGCATTATTTGAGCGGCCGGATTTCCCGAATGGATGGTAATACTTGCCGTGGTGGTAATCCCACAAGAAACAATAGAACAAGAATAGGTACCTGGAGCTGTAATATTTTGAATGGGGTTGGAACCCGACAAAGGCGGATCCCAGGTAATGATAGCACTTGAGTTAGCCTGAACGAATAATAACGTAGTTGCACCGGGACATAAAACAGTATCGCCAATAGCTACCAATTTAGGAGTGGTATAATGATATAAGGTAATTGTATTGGAGACTAACCCACAACTATCTGCATCATTCACCACCGAAAAATAGCTTCCGGGATCGGAAACGGAAACTGTTGAACCTCCAGGAATAGGGCCATTGGGACCTTCCCAAGCATTTCCGATGGGTTCGCTACTCGATAGAGTAACAGATGAACCAGGACAAATAATGTAATCGGTCGTGGTAATGGTTGGCTGTATTTTTAAGCTAATATTTATTGATTCGGAAATAACAACCTGTCCTATACAGCCAAAGGAATTGGTATCAATAACGGTAGACTGCACTCTGTAAATTCCTGGATTAGAGACAAAAATGGTGCTATCTGAGTTACCATTTACACCCGTACCAAACCATTCATAATTGGGAGCCCCGCTTGCATTGAGTTCATTAGTTCCACCCGGGCAAATAATCGCATTACCTACCAAGGTAATTGGAAACGGCAATACCACAGGTTTGGGATATACCTGCACATATACAGATTGAAAAACGGTATGGGTATCTTGGTAACAATAATTTTCTCGAATGGTGGTATCATAAATCGTATACAGTCCTGAGGAGTCGACTTCAAAATTGGCGTAGGCATCACAAAAAGTTTGATATACCAGTCCACTATCGCTCCCCCAAAGGGAAGACCCTGCAAATATGTTAGTTGTTAAACACCCTGGGGCTGCCGAAGGATTTGAAACGCTATCGTACAACTGAACCGTGAATGGATCAGGAAAGCAAACCGTTACCGTATCGCTCATTAACATTTGTAAATTAAAGGGAGGTAAGGGTAAGTTTTCTTTTACTAAAACAGTATTTGAAATGGAACACCCCATAGGAGAAAGCACATGGAATGAATAAGTACCTTCCATGGAAACAATAATATTGGAATCATAAACTCCAGCAGCTATCCCCGGACCTGTCCACCAATAGGTATCCGACAAAGAAAAACCACCTCCGGTAAGCATCGTTGTGTCTGGTGTACATAAATGAACGGGCTCCGTAACTAATTCCATATGGTTAAAATGTTTTCCATCTGAAATATATGGAAGAGACGGTAGTGTATCTATCACCACATAAATAGAGTCTGTTTGAATAAAACAAAGATCGGGATGTTTCACTTCCAGGTAATTCCAACCCGAAGAAACCACCGTTAACATTAAACTACTGCTGTTCCATCCATTCCAGTGATACCCCATTACCGGTGCTATGCTCGTACAGATTTCGGTATTTACCGTTAAAGTAACGGATCCGCAACCTCTAACTGTATCTGCACAGTTTTCGATACAAACTGGAATAAGGTCCTTTACACAACTGGTACCTGAACGTATATAAAAATCAAAAGGTTCTCTATTTGGGTCAAACCCATTGATAATAAAAAAGTCCTTATTTCCTTGAGCACTTAGTGTTTTATAACTTCCATAAGCAGAATCACCGCAATAATTATTACTTAAACCGCATCCAGCCGTGGTCCAAAACGAAAGGTTAGTAGCGGAAAAGTTAGCGGATATAGGTATGTGTAAATCACCTGAAAAACTACCGGCTGCATGAATTTCGCCAGAAGAACTAACGTCAATACCGTAACAAACATCTTCATATGAGCCGCCAATATTCCGGCTATAATCCCAAGATCCATTGGCATTAAATTTAGCTACAAAAACATCCTTACTACCCACCGACAAAAAATTGGCCGCTCCATAGCTATTCGAAAACTCCGTGAAATCACATTCAAAATACCCTCCAATATAGAAATTCCCTGCGGCATCATTTGCGATACTCTTCGCAGAAATTGGATTATTAGAACCCACAGCTCCCTTTTGCACCCAAAGTCCTGAGCTATCATATTTAGCCGTAAATATGGAATGGGTGAACGTACTAGAAATGGCGGAGGACACCCCTGTATTTATATCGTAAACACTGAGTATTCCACTAAAATCACCGGTTACAAATAAGTTACCTGAACCGTCAACTGCCATATCATTTACCACATTGGAAATAGCGCCATCCATAGTGGTAAACCATTTCTCAACACCATTGGAGTCGAGTTTTACCAAGAAAATTATATTTTGACTTTGGTTATTGTGAACTTGATCAAAAATGATGGTATCACTGAATTGTCCGGTCACATAAACATTACCGAAATTATCTGTTCCCAAGGATCTACCCCGATTTGGATAATTACCCGTTCCTGATTTCACCCATTCAAAGACCCCAGATGTATCTAATTTCGCAATAAAAATATCACTTGTGGCATTCGCTGCGGTTACCGAATGCATTCCAAATGTGGCTGTAGATTTAAATGAACCGGTAAGGAATACTTCTCCTAAATTATTGACATCAATACCAAAACCAATATCGGACGCACTGCCCCCCGCTTGCGTGACCCATTGAAGAACTCCAGAAGTGTTGTATTTAGCTACATACACATCTTGTAAACCCGATGAAATTAAGGAATTAGTCCCGAAATATGCGGTCCCAGAAAAATACCCGGTCACATACACATTCCCCAATGCATCTACCGCTACTGCTTCTGCTTTATCGGACTCCGAACCACCGGCACGAACCATCCATGCAAAATTGCCCGAGTTATCCGTTTTGCTTACAAAAACATCCGTAGCACCAACTGCGGTTATTACACTCCCTCCAAAAAATGCTTGCCCAGTAAAATACCCTACGGTATAGGCATTATTTAAAGGATCTAATGCAACATCCGCTGCTTCGTCAATGGTTATTCCACCGGCTTTTTGCAACCAATATTGCGCAGATAAAGGAGTGCCAATAAATAAGAATATCGTTACCGCGAAATAACTAATAATGGCAAATAATAAGGATGAGTTTTTACGCAAAAGATATCGCTTTAATGTGGTTATGAAAGAAGACGTTTTAGAAATACATTAGTTGCTTATGTTAATACGAAAATAGGACGTGGATTACGTTTAGACAACTTATCCATTAAAAAGCGGTATAGAAAAGGCGAACTCAACGTTTGCCTTTTCACCCATCTTTAAAAACGTACTTTAAACGTATGACTTAAACGAAATCTCTTTTGTTAAACGAACGACCACTTTCATTACTTTTTATTTTTCTTGTATTGACTTTTCTTCGGCAATAGGTGAAACTATTACATTGTTGGATTTTTTCTTTTCTTCCAGCAATTTCGAAATATTATTTTTTGAGCTGCTTGAACTATTTGTTACGTTTTCACTATCCCCTTGATTTAGGTTTTCACTATCTGCATTTTCCGATTTATCAGCCGACATACCGTAAACTTCTGGGTGCAGATAAGTTCCTTTTTTCGTTTTTTCAACTTCAACTACCACTCTATTGGCTTCCGCATATTTATCAGACCGTACACCCGTTACTTGCCAGCTCACTTCAATATTTGGATTATTGGTTTGTACCACAAATTTGTTATCTGAAATTTTCTCTTTAATAATTGCCTGAGCAAATGAGCCCATTACCGTAAGTTGATATCTAAAATCTTTATTTGCGGCATCAAAATAAGCGGGTAATTCAACCGTTGCAAAACCTTGAGCATCCGTAGTGATATTACCACTATATATATTCATCATTTCCGGTGATTCTACAAAACTGTGAACCAAATACTTATTTTCCGGATCTAATGGATGATCAATTTTAAATGTACCACTTCCTTTCGCAATGGAACCCGTTACATTTAAGTTACCCGTAATGGTAACATCACCGCTAAAGTAACCCGCATAATTATTTGTTCCATTTGAAGCAATAGAATAAACCCCATAGTTAGAAGTACCCGTACCAAATGCATTACCTAATACCCCTATATTAAAACTTGCGGCACCATCTGTCGAACCTAAAACTCCCGTGTTTTGGGAACCCGTACCTGCAGAACCAGTTGCAGAACCATTTATACCCCAGTTTGAGGATGTAGAAACCCCATCTGACAAACCATAAACACCGAAAGAGTTACTACTTGACCCTGTAGAACTGTTTTTCCCATAGACGGCATAATTATTTATAGTCCCGCCATCTACTTCTGAATACACCCCGTAATTTACATTATCTGCTCCCGTAACCGTAGCATAAACTCCGTAATTAGTATCGGCATTTTGAGCGAAACCATACATTCCAAAGTTTTTATTGCTTCCTGTATTTATACCATAGGCAAAACCTCCAGTCCCTACATTTTCAGCACCTGTTGCTTCGGTAGTTCCATCTACCCCATAATTATTACCTGCAGTACCATTTGAATAACCATACACTCCAGTTTGGTTAAGTCCTGCTCCACTTGCCACACCTTGCATTCCGTAATTAGTACCCGTACTATTGGACGCTTGACCATAAGCCCCTCTGTTTATCCCTGAAATGGTTCCACTTGCAAAACCTATGGTACCAAAATTATCAGAAGCCGTATTACTGTTTGCTGTTCCTGATATGCCTCTATTAGAACCTGTGCCAAGAGTAGTGGCAGTTCCTGATGCTCCAACCGTAAATCCTCCTGATCCGGTTGAAATAAAATAGCCCCCCCAATGATTTCCAGTACCAGCGTTTACTGCACTCCATCCTTTTCGAGCCTCTCCATAAACACCAAATTGGTTAATAGAATTAGAAGGTGTTGACAAAGAGATACCTGAAACTCCATGATTCTCTGCACCGGTGGATGCCTCACCTCTAACTGCCATTCCATAATTTGCACCATAGGCACTTCCAAAAACTCCTCTACCCGGGTTTGATGCCGTATTTACATCTCCGTGCACTCCTATGTTTTGCCAATTATTTGATGTTTGAGCAGAACTTAATCCATAGATAGCCACTGAATCATCCATAACATGAAGTTTGAATGCCGGAGAATTTGTACCGATACCCACACTCCCCAAATAATAGGCTCCAATTGCATTGGTATCCCATACAGATGCATCCCGAAGGTTGACTGTATTGCCACCAGAAATAGAAAGACTTGTTCCTAGTAAACTAAGGCTTTGAATTTCGTTGGAAGAATCTGTATCTAAATCATTTAATATATGCGTGTTCATAGTAGATGCATTGGCTGTAATATTAGTCGTGTTTCCGCCTATTGCCGTATTATTAGTGGAAATACTAGAAGTATTACCTGAAATTGCGGTTCCATTTGCAGAAACTCCTGAAGCATTTGTACTAATTGCAGTTACATTGCTAGCAATTCCCGAATTATTCGTAGAGATATTACCCGTATTCGTGGAAATATTAGAGGTGTTTCCTGTTATCGCTACAGCATTCAAATTGATAGCTGCTGAGTTATCATATCCACTCAAATCTACGCCTCCACCATTCGATAAATACATGGTATCATTATTAAAAGATAAGGTTTGAATTTCATTGGTCGGGTCACCATCCATTTCGGTGATTAAGTAACCCGCATCATTAGTGAAATGACTAACATTCACTGGAGCACCAATCAGGTTGGTATATTGTCCGTTGAAACCAACCACGGAAACGGGTAGTTTAACATACCCACCTCCTGAAAGATATAGCGTATCATTTCCAATAGTTAGCGTTTGAATTTCATTGGTGGTGTCCCCATCAACCTCTGTAGTTAGATAACCGTTGTTGGCGACAAAAGCATCCACATCCGTTTCTGATAACTGGGTATCTGTAGTATGGGCTCCCGAAACAAACCCCAAAGAAGCTATACCAGTAGAATCTAATTGTGTATCGGTGTCCATAGTGTGCGCATTCCAATTGCTAGTATCCGTACTCGAAATATTAGCGGCTATGGAAGCTCCAAAAATGGGATCTCCCTCATTCACATTACCGCCAACTATACTATCGGCTGTACGTGCATGCAATGCATAAGGCACACTAACCAATTGCGTAGTTCCCATGGTTTGGTAATTAGCACCACCCGAAAAATCCATTCCGACTTGCATAAAGTAGGGCCCTTCGCCCCATAAAAGAGTATCAAACTCACCAAAACCAATTATTCCTGTTCCAATTTGGAGATGTATTAACCCGAAATCATTCGAGGTTAAATTATGATTTTCTTGATAGGTAACTAATCCCGTAGCACTTCCTTTAAGAATGGTCAATTGAAGTCCAACATTGGTATTTGCTAAAACATTTCCACCTGCATCTCTAATCACCGATTGGTAATTGAAAGAATAAGGGGATTGCGCATTTGCGTTAAAACAAAATGCAAAGATAGCGAGTATTAAAAGTATTTTGGTTTTCATAATTACTGGTTTAGTTTAGTTTGTGAATTTGGTAGGTTTTCAGGTATTGTCCTTCTTTATTTATTAAGCGCAGCAAATAAACTCCTGCCGCTAATTCTTGAACATTAATGGTGGTTTCCATAGCCGTCAACCTTTGCGTCTTTACTAACTTCCCATTTAAATCAAGTATTTCTATCCTCTTACCATATTGTAATTCACTAAACTTTACGGTTAATTGATACATAACTGGGTTAGGATAAATGCGAACATTTAATTCATGCGCTAAGTCTTGTATACTTGAAACCACCAAGTGGGTTTGATGAAAACCCTGTGTTAAGCTATTCGACCCATTGTCCAATGTACGAATGACCAGTTCTCCAACCGTGAAGTCTAATTTTCCATAGAAATTAGAATAACTACCCCCTTGAGCAGAAATTACTTTTTGGGCCATCGAAATAACTGGAGTGCATGCGAAAAGCAATGCAATGATTAGGAAACGTTTCATGGAAAGGAATTTTAAATTAAAGCAACAATTGAAGCGTCACTTCTTCCTTACAAACAAAAGATATAAGCGGGGATTATTTCTAATGGTTTACCATTATTTAGGCCTGGTTACGAAAACAAATTGACCGACTCAATGACCTCAAGCACATCAATTTTTTCCATGCCCGTAAAAGCAGGTTTATACCACTGCTTATTACCGAGTTTTGAATAGGGTCTTGAAACCCCATTAGGTTCAATAATTTTTGATCCATCACCGGGTAGGTACGGATACATTCCAAACTCCGGAACCGTAGCTCCCCAAATTGAAATCACTTTCTTTTTTAACGCAGAGGCGATATGCATCAATCCGGTATCGTGTGTAATGACACACATGGACTGGTTTAAAATGGAAGCACTTTGGTTTAACGAAAATTTACCCGCAGCATTAAACACCGTATTGGATGCTGTTTCCATAATGACATTTCCATTCGGTTCATCTTCCTTACCGCCTAAAAGAATAACCGGTTGCTTCAAGGCATTACAAATTTCAATGATTTTATAATTCGGAAGCATTTTCCCTTCATGTTGACCTCCAATAGCAAAGGCAATAAATCCATTTTGAAATGCGGATGAAAATTGAGATAAAGCCACCTCATCCTTTTTCGGAATATAATAATCTAGTCCCTTTTGGTCATTCACTATACCAAAGGCTTTGGTGGTTTCCATGTAACGATCTACGATATGCAAATCCGGCATTTTATTCACTTTAAAGTTTACCAAAATCCATTTCTGAATATTGTACTTCTTAAATGAAAAATCCATGATTCCTAATCCACGCTTGACTTGAGAAGATCTTAAATTCTTGTGTAAATCAAAAATATAATCAAAACGCTCTTCCAATAGTTCGGGTAAAATTGGAGCTACCTTTTCATCAATTAAATGCAATTTATCAATGTATGGATTGTTTTCCAAAATACCCGAGAATGCCTTTTTGGATAAGAAGTGAACTTCTACATCCCCCTCATTTAATTGCTGTTTGACGTTACGAATTACGGGAGTGGTCAACACTATGTCGCCAATAGAACTAAATCGAATAATGAGGACTTTTACTTTCATTATTTATAGAAATTCATTTCGTTTACGTAGGTATATACTTTATGCGGAAGAATGTACTGCACATCTTTCCCTTGCGCAATCATAGTACGGATGGTACTGGAAGAAACCTTCATCAAAGGCGCATCTACCAATTGCACTTTAGGATGATTTAATAATTCTTTTTCCTTTTCAGAAACTACGGGGATTTCATTTTCAGTATATACACGTGGGTACACCAAAACGTCATAATTTTCTAAAATAACTTCGTAGTTTTTCCATTTATGAAACCCTCTCAAATTATCTTCCCCCATAATCAAGGTGAAGTTTTTATCGGGGTACTTTTCGGATAGAACCGCTAGGGTCTTCACCGTATAATTGGGTTGAGGCATGTCAAACTCAATATTCGAAGCTTCCAATCTTGGGTTATCCTCTATGGCCTCTCGAACCAATGCCAATCGATGCACATCCGCCAATAAGGTATCTTTTGATTTGAAGGGATTTCTAGGCGTCACCACAAACCACACTTGGTCAATTTGTGGCACTTGTGCCATAAAGTTCCCCAGTATAAGATGACCTACATGAATGGGGTTAAACGTTCCAAAAAATAAACCGATGTTCGTATTTGCCATGATTAGTTATTCAAGAAGTCGGTAATCAGGTTAAATACATTTTCGGTAGCTATTGATAAATCATCGTTTACAACCACATGATCAAATTCGCTAGCTCGAGCCAATTCTTCTTTTGATTTACCCAACCGGGTCTGGATTTTCTCTTCCGAGTCGGTCCCTCTTCCCCGCAAACGTTGTTCTAAAACCGCTACTGAAGGAGGTTGAATAAAAATTGAAATGGCTTTATCCCCATACATTTTTTTCAAATTCAAACCACCCACCACGTCAATATCGAAAATAACGGCTTTATCACTGGTCCATAATCGTTCTACTTCACTTTTTAAGGACCCGTAGAATTGATCTGGGTACACCTCTTCAAACTCAATAAAAGAGTGTTCAGAAATGGCTTTTCTAAATTCTTGGGGGGTGAAAAAATAATAATGATCCCCATGTTTTTCTTCGCCTCTAGGAGATCTAGAAGTAGCCGAAATTGAAAACTCTAAATTTGAGATTTCCGGTAAAACTTTATTTACAATCGTTGATTTCCCAGCTCCTGAGGGAGCAGATATGATGACTAACTTTTCTTGCATTTCTACAACACGTTAAGCACTTGCTCTTTAATCTTTTCTAATTCGTCCTTCATTTGCACCACCACTCTTTGAATATCTTGATGGTATGCTTTTGATCCTAAGGTATTAATTTCTCTCCCTAGTTCTTGGGTAATGAATCCCAATTTTTTACCGGCAACACCGCCTTGATTCATGGTTTCCACAAAGTACTTTAAGTGCGCATTTAACCGGACTTTCTCTTCGTTGATATCCAATTTTTCGATGTAATAAATGATTTCTTGCTCGTGACGATTTTTATCTAAATTTTCTTGTTTAGCTAATTCTTCCACCCCTTTATTTAAACGTGTACGAACCGACTCTACCCGTACATCTTCAAATTTTTCTGCTTCCGTTAACAAGCCTGTAATATTATTTAATCGCACTTTAAAATCGTCTTCTAAACTTTGCCCTTCTACCGACCTAAATTCCGAATGCTTTGAAATAGCTTCTCTAATTAAGTTCATAATAAAGCCCCATTCTTCCGGATCCATTTCTGGTGCTTTACTGGCCAAAACCTCTGGCATCTTTAATACCATGGGCATCAAGCTCTCCGTGCCTTCACCCAATGCACCCGCCAAGTTTCTTAATTCCTGATGGTAATGTTTCGCTAAAGTGGTATTGATGGTTTGCAAAGTATCTGAGGTAGCCCCATGAATATGCATACTCAATTCGATCTTACCTCGGGTCAACTCTCTGGTCAATAAGGTACGGACTTCTAACTCCTTAGACTTAAACTGACTGGGCATTTTAACATAAATATCCGTTTGTTTACTATTTAAAGATCTAAGTTCCACATTGTAGGAAACATCTCCTCTGTTTCCCATGGCTTTCCCAAACCCAGTCATTGATTTTAGCATACACTTACTTTTTTTAGAAGCCCCAAAGATAAGGTTCTTAAACTATTTATGGAGATTGATTTTGGGACTAGAAAATCCAATATAAAGACTATTCATTCAGAACAGGTTTCGCCTTCTTACTCACCAAATAAACGCCACAAAAAACCAATGCTGCGGCTAATATTTGTGAAAGGCTAAGGGAGTCACTTCCCCATGCCAAGGCAAACAAAGTGGCTAAAAAGGGTTGTAGGTAAATATAGATACTGACCACAGATGGACTCAATTTTTTCAATCCGTACATATTAAACAGGTAGGCAAAGAAAGTAGTTCCGATAACCACAAATGCAATTTCACCGTAAATGTATCCTGGAAAGTTCAACCAATCAAAGGACACGATTTCTGATGCCCCGAATGGAAGAACATAAATCAGTCCGAATAAAAATACCCATTTTACTATAGTTACTGGATGGTATTTGACCATTAAAGGTTTTACAACGACTAGGTAAATTGCATAAGAGGTTGCATTAATAAGAACCAACATATCTCCAAGAGCGGTGTCTTGAGAAAAATTAGGAATCACAATTTCTCCCTCTTTATAAACGGTGAGTAATACTGCTCCACTTAAGCCTAAAAGAATACCTGTTGTTTTGGTTAACGTAATTCGATTTCGAAGAATAATAGCCGCTATAATTAATACCATTACGGGATTAATCGTCATGATAATTGCCGCGTTTATTGGGGTTGTTAATGACAGTCCTTGAAAAAAGAATAACTGATTCATCGCCACCCCAAACAATCCAGCTATGGCTAATCGAACCCAATCTTTTTTAGCGATAGACTCGTTTAGTTTCAACCCAAAGCTTAACAGCCAAAACATAATGGCCGCCCCCAAAACTCTCACCAAAATAAACCCATTTGGAGTTAAATATTCTGGCATCACATCTTTAGCTACGGTATAATTGATACCATAAATTAGGTTTGCACCAAATACCGCTAAATGTGCTAAAAGATTATTATTTTTCATCCTTTATAATAAAGGGCACGAAGGTAAGTGAAAGCGCTACATTTCTGTTCTTCTTCATAAACCAGATGATAGGGATTTAACGACCACCAAGAAAAAAAGCTTAAGAAATACTCTTAAGCTTTTACATCATTTTTTTTGAACGCTTACTACTTTACAAACTTACCAGAATAAATTCCATTTCTAGCTTCAATAACATACGTATAGAAACCACGATGTAAAATCGAAACATTTACTTTATTCGCTCGATTCAAATCCCTTTTCATTACCACCTTACCTGTAACATCCATAATTTGCACTACGGCATTCACTTCATTCGTGTTTAGTTTAAAAGTAATCAAATCAGTAACCGGATTTGGAAACGATTCCATTTCCATAAATTTAGATTCTGCAATGGAGGTTATACCTGTAGAATAGAAATAAGTAATGGAATCACTTATTTCCCAATTCCCAGTACCTGGATTATTGTAATAAACGGATTCAGCAGATAGTTGGTTATTCAAGTCATAACCTCCAGGAGCAATTATATCAGCTCCTGAAACAGTCAAATCAAAAGATTGCGTTAACCTAAATAGTGGTCTCCAGGCACTTTGTGTTATAGACCAATCTTGCCTCACCCATTGAATCATATTATCTTGAGTATCATAGGAATAATCATACAGGTAAAAATTCACCCATACATTCGATGTCGTATCCCACGTTTGCATTAACTGATCTACTCTATCTCCTAACCCATTTAGGGTATAGGTAGATTGCAGGATGTTTACCCACAAAGAACCATTCCAATTAAACCCTGAAACTCCCGTATTATCATTATTACTATCAAAACTGTACGTGTATTTAACCGTACTATCCCACAACGAAGAACTTGTGTTCCATTGAAAAAGGAATTGGCCTATATTATTATCATTCGCATCATACGAATATTCTCTTTTTAGAAGATTATCCCACAAACTAGTATTCAAATTCCAACGCAAAGTAATCAACGATTCTAAGTTAAAACTAGAAGAATAAATACGGTCATATTTATACAGTTCAACCCATGTACTCGTTCCAGGAGCCCATCTATAGCTAATACTGGAAATTAACAATCCATTGGCATTATAAACATTTTCCGTTTTTGTAGACGCAATACGTTGTTGCGTATTCGGAGTAATATCAAACCTAGAACTAGTAATATTCTCATTAATGGAATTATACAAATAGGTGGTGCTTTCAATACCGGTTACCGGACTTCCGCTAGACATTGGTACGTGAAGAATTAAACTATCCATATAGAGAGTAGCCCCTCTATTCGTAAATGAATTATTCGCATCAAGTAAAATTGGCTCTGGAACCAGTTCAACTCTTTCGTATTTATTTAGTTCCTTTTGACTATTTAAATCAGCGGAACTAAGCATTCCTTGAGCACTTACTACACTTATGCATAGGCTCAGTAAAAGGGCACATGTTATTGATCGTATCATTGGTTATAGTTTAAGTTATTAAGAATACAAGTATACAAAAAAAAAGTATTCCCTTGCTAGCCAACAACTTAAAACCAAATCCTACTTACTTAAAACCTTAGGGACTTTGAAATAATCCGAATCTTTAGACGGTGCATTTTCTAAAGCCTGAGCTTTTGTAATATCGGTATGGGCTACATCTTTACGTAACTCTAACATTCCTTCGGTCACATACTTCAACGGTTCTACCCCTTCGGTATCCACTTCGTTCAAAAGATCCATGAAGTCAAGAATACGCTCCATATCCTTTTTAATAGCTTCTTTTTCTTCGCCTTTATACTCCAACTTCGAAAGTCCTGCTACTTTATCTACAATGCTATTATCAATCTTCATGTTCGTCAATTATTATGCTTTCGAATAAAATTCTTGCAATTCTGTATTCATTGCATTCCAAATTTCGTGGCGCAAAGGTATTAAATCTTCCTGTTTTAAGTGAGAAGTTTCTATTGCCTTTAAAATATGTACTGGAGCAGGACCTGGCTTACCGGATGCTCCAAAAACATTATTAGAATCCAAAATAATATGAGAGTTAAACAGGACGATTGGAACGATCGGTGCTTGAACATTCATCGCTAATTTAAAAGCGCCATTTTTAAACGCACCTAATTCAGGAACCTGGGATTTAATCCCCCCTTCAGGAAAAATGGCCACCGAGTAGCCTTTGGACAATTTGATTTGTGCCAATTTAAATGCTCTTACGGAGTTAAATGTACAAGATCTATCTACCGAAATATTTTGACCGGATGTAAAGAACCGGCCAAACATGGGCAGTTTACGTAAAGAAGCCATTCCCATAAAAACAAAAAAGTCAGGAATAATTCCATACATCAAAAAGGTATCAATATAAGAAGCGTGGTTGGATACAATAACATAGGGTGGACTGGGTAAGTTTTCTTGTCCTTTTACCTGTAATTGAATCCCCGAAAGAAACAGAACTACCTTCCCCCAATGCACTTGCCAAACAAAACATTTGGGCCAGCGCTCTTCTTTATTTAGTAAATACCAGAAAATAGGATAAAAAGGAATCAATGTCACAAAAAAAATGGTCAATACATATACTTTGTAAGCGACCCATGAAAAACGTTTAATCATCGTTTTTTCCTCCTGGAAAAGCGACTCCTCCCGAAACAATAAACTTCATTACCTCTGCCGAAGAAGCATCAATGTCCGAAATATTTTCTTTTTCGACAATAAAAACATTTCCACTAAAGGCATAGGAATGGGGGAAATAAACGGCTACTTTATGGTTATCTAAACCTAGTAGGGCCATATTTTCCTGGGTTAGAAACCCCATTTTTTGAATATTGGATTCTTTACTTAGTTTAACGAGTACTGGGCGACCAAATTTTCTTTTTTCACCTACAAAAGCCGAAAGTAAATCTTTAATAGCGGAGTAAATAGTACGGAGTAAGGGTAGTTTATTGATCAGTGCGTGAAACCAATCATTTAAAGTACGCGCAATCAAGGTATTTCCTAACAGTCCAATTAGGGTAATAACGGCAAATAAAATAATAACACCCGAGCCCGAAAAGGGATGATAGGGCAGGATTTCGTCTACCCATACAAACATTTTATAAACGATGTAAACGGTTAACATGACGGGTACTACCAGTAATAACCCCTGAAAGAAGAATGAAATAATCTTTCTCATCATTCCTTCGTTTTATTTTAAAGACTCTCTCACTTTTCTTCGTAAGCCTTTTACGACCAATTCGTAGGAATGATCAATAAGTTCTAATAATAGCTCATCCGCTACCGATCCATCTGTCAGTACTGTATTCCAATGTGTTTTATTCATATGAAACCCGGGTTGAACTCCTTCATTTTCCTCCCGAAGTTGAATGGCATATTCAGGGTCACATTTTAAATTGATACTCTCAAACTTCTCCATTCCAGTAAGAGCAAACATTTTTCCATGTACTTTAAACACCAAGGTGTTTTTGTCAAATGGGGTGGTTTCTGTTACCGCTGCTTTTGCCAAACAGTATTCTCTATATTCTTCGATATTCATTATTTCAATGGTATCTTTTTGGAACTCTTTATAGTGGATAAAATCACGTTGGTTTTCAATTGACCAATAACTTCAATACGAATTAATTTTTCGTTGATTAGGAGATCTAATCCACGGACATCCTTTACCACTGCACGTAGCAAATAATCAAAATCACCGGTTACTTGAACACATTCAATAATCTCTTCGATTTTTTGAATATCGGTATTAAACCTTTGTGTTGCATTTTCAATTTGGCGCGCTAAGGTAATTTGAATAGTTACATTCAAATCGTACCCCAATTTAGACGCATCTACTTCTGCATGATAACTTTTTAAAATCTTTGCTTTCTCTAACTTTCGAACACGTTCTAATGTAGGTGCCGGTGAAAGACCAATTAAATTGGATAAATGAAGATTGGTGATACGTCCGTTTTCTTGTAGGACATCTAGAATCTTCTTATCAATTGCATCTATAACATGTTCCATATCTATACGTTTAATCTATTAAAGTCATTTCATGTAAAATTGGTCGTGATGGTGTCGCATCATTCTCAATGGGAGCGGTCTGTAAATTCATAAAGTACGTTCCGTCTGGTATTGAATCCTTCACGAACACAAATTCTGAAATAGTGCAATGAAGTCTTTTCGTATCTGGATAGCCCCAAAACGCTTTATGCGCTTTAAGTTCGCCATTATCTTGTTCTCGATCTACCGATGGGGTATCAATTAAAAGGTGCTCTACACCAATTTCATTTAACCAAGCTGCGGCTTGCCACTCCATATACGTAGGATTGGTATTGGAATAGTTGATCGCTAATTTATTTTCTACATTAGGAAGCGTTCGAATCACTAAAGCCTTTGGACGTTTACCCGCCAACATTTTTTCAATTTGGTCTTTTCCAATAATACGATCACTTGCTACTTGAAGAGGATCAATACTAATTACCTCGGTAATAAAATAATGTTCTTTCAAATTTTCATTCACCGAAAAAATAGTTTCGTGAATGTGCCCCATACTTTCGGTATGGGTGATATGCGCATGTGGATTAAAGAATATGTTTCGAAAATTCACGGAACTTCCTTGAGCCACCTCGCCAATAAAATCACCATCCCTTACCGGGCTAATTTCTGGTGCATTCAAATACCATGCTTGCACCCCCGATTCTCCACCCATAGGGATGGAAATATCATGAAATTTATTCAAATCAACGCGATATGAATTGCCGTTATGTGGTACTGTTATTTGCAAGATAAAATATTTAAGCCCTGCAAAATATAATTTTTTAATCAACCACAAAGAGGTCGGATGATATTTTATCGGCCAAATACTTACCTTCGTTAGACAGCACATAGGAATTCCCATTAAAAACAACGTGTCCAGAGCGGATATATGGCTGGACCGATGATTTTAGATTATTTTGAAAATCGGCACCAAATTGGTTTATTATTTGGTTCGTATCAATTCCCCAAATGGTACGTAAACGGGTTAAAACATATTCATTGAATTGATCCTTCTTCGATAATTTCTCCACCTCCGAAGGCAACTCTTTTTTATTCAACATGGTCATGTACTTCATATTTGAAGCTACGTTCCATCGTCTTTCCTCTCCATTGAAGGAGTGGGCCGATGGTCCAATTCCTGCATACTTTTCGCCCAACCAATAGGCCGTATTATGCCGACTATAAAAACCAGGTTTTCCAAAATTTGAAATTTCATAATGATCAAATCCTTGCTTCTGTGTTTGGGTCATCAAATATTCAAATTGCAAATTATAATTAGCGTCTTTTTCGGTTTGGACTTGATTGGTCTTAACTAGATGTCCCAAATGGGTTTGCTCTTCAATAGTTAAACCGTAAGCGGATAAATGAGGTAAGTCTAAATCAAAGAAGGTCTGTAAATTAGATTTCCATTGGTCCATGGTCATATTCGGAATTCCATAAATCAAATCCATGGTGATATTGGTAATCCCTATTTCTTTGGCCCATGTTAAACCATTAATGGCTTCGGTACTAGTATGTGCCCGATTCATCCACACCAAATGCTCATTCACAAAGGATTGCACTCCGACACTTAACCGGTTAATTCCAAAACTTTTCCAATCGGCTAGATTTTCTTTGGTGAGATCATCTGGATTCGCTTCGAGCGATATTTCTGCTTCCTTACTTACCCGATGAAGTCGTTTCACTTCATCAATCAGTTCGCCAATTAAATGAGTGGGAATAGCAGATGGAGTTCCACCACCAAAATAAATGGTATGAATTTTTTCGTCCCCCATATAGTGAGATTGCAAATTCAGCTCCACCTTCATAGCCTTTACTAATTCATTTACATTTCTAAAATTGGTAGAGAAATGGAAATCACAATAGTGACATGCTTGTTTGCAAAAAGGAATATGAATATATATACCTGCCATAATTATTCGAAACGAAATTAGTGAAGTTGTTTGAGCTCAATTCTAAAGGTGGTCCCTTTATCTAGCTCGCTATGTTTTACCCAAATTTTACCATTGTGGTAATCTTGAACAATTCTTTTAGACAAAGATAAACCTAAGCCCCAGCCTCTCGCTTTTGAGGTGACACCGGGTTGAAAAACCTCTTTCCTTTTATTGTACGGAATCCCTTTTCCGGTATCAGATACCTCCACCACCGTCTTATCGGCTTCACACGAAACATTAATTAAGATATGTCCTTTCCCTTGCATGGCATCAATACCATTCTTTACCAGGTTTTCAATCACCCAGTGAAACAAAGGTTCGTTGATGGGAGAAACTACATGTTCGTTGTTCATCCCTTTTAATTCGATGACTACTTTTCTAGGACTTCTAGTACGGAAATACGTTACAAATCGCTCTAGGGACTCGTATACATTCTTTTCTTCCAAATGCGGTTTAGCTCCAATTTTTGAAAAACGATCGGTAATCATAGTTAATCGATCCACATCCTTTTCCATTTCCTTAATCATGCTTTCATCCACATTTTTCATGCGCATCACATCCATCCATCCCATTAAAGAAGAAAGTGGAGTTCCTAACTGATGAGCCGTTTCTTTGGCCATTCCTACCCAAACGTTATTCTGTTCAGATCTTCTAAAAATGCTAAACAGCCAATATCCAATAAGAACGAAAAGCATCACCACTCCAATTTGGACCACGGAGTAATACTTTAATTTTTTCAATAAATCAGAATCACCGTAATAAATAGAGTTGATTTCCCCTTCCTCTAAATCTACTACTATAGGGTCATTATCCGATTGCATACTTTGCAAAGCCACCACTAATTTAATAGAGTCATTTAAAACATTATCGGAAATTAAATTACTTGCAATTACAGAATCCCCTCGTAAATAAATTACCGGAGTTGAAGAGGCCATGGAAATAATATCATCTACAAACCCGGCATGAATATCATTAAATGATGCTCTAAGTTCATCCAAAATCCTGGAATCTTTATAATACATATAATTATATTCATTACTGAAATAATTTATATCAATTCGTTTTCCAGTCGCTTTCATGACGACCAAAACAGAATCCAATATCCGTGAATTACTGGCATTGGCAGTAGCTAATGCTTCCCCTTCAAGGTTAAACACTTCCTGTACCCCCAGGACGTTTCTATGCGCGGTTATCCCGCCATTCTCATCCGTTAAAATAAGGGGTATGGTATTATTATTTTCGATAATTTCAATGGCCAAACTACCACTTCCTAAAGATTTACGAGAGGTAGAGAGAATCTCGGTAGCTTTCGCCCAAAGCTTAATTTTACTTTCCTCCACTTGGGCTAATTCTTGAAATAGATTTTGTGCCCGCACTAATCTATCCGCCCTTCCTTCAATAGCTCCGGCCCAAAGCTCTACTTTCTTTTTTTCTTCCTTAGAAAGTTGACGTACGAGGCGACTAGAATAAAAAAATGAAACCCCAATAATAATTAATGCGGATACCACAAGAACCCTTTTTAACAAGGATTTTCTTGAGTATATATAACTTTTATTGACTAATTCACTCATAACTCGAATCTTAAAACGCTGAATTGGAATAGTTATTGGGAGGGAGACAATTTAAAAATCATCCTCTTCCACATCCCATTCTTCAAAATCATCCTTTTTCTTTTTCTTCTTCTTTTTGAGAATTTTACCCAAGATCGTTGAATCCTTTTTGGGAGTATCTTGTTTCTCGTTCGCAAGGGTATCTGCTTCGCCAAACTCTCCTAAATCCACCTCATAATCAAACGTATCGACCGGAGGTTCTACCACCACTGAGGTATCTTTTTTAAAGAGTCCAATTTCTTCTTTCAAGATAGATTTCACCACCTTCATTTCATGAGATTGGGGTAAATTAACAATCTTTTTGGATCCAAATTTGTCTACATCCACCACCAATTGCCCTTTCTTGGTGTAGACATGTAAATACATATTTCTATTGCCTTTTTCATCATCCTCTATAAAACCATATGCATCGGTGATGGGCTCTTTTTTCCCTAGCACATTGTTCAAATTGAAATTCATGTAATAATCCATTTCATTCGAAAAAGTATGTGTTCCTTGCACTCCAATATTAATAGCCGAAGATTTAAGGGTCATTCCTGGAATAGAGATCACTTCATTTTTTATGGAGATATGATTACTGATGGTATCAAACTTAATATGATGCAATCGTTCCTCAAACAAGTCGAGATTTACAAAGAGAGAAATAATCTTGTTACTTTCCACTTCTTTAGGAATGCTATACAATAGTTTATTCTCAATTAATTCACCATTTAACAACATCACATCACCATCTACTATTACAGATGATTTATCCACTACAAAAGCCTTATTGGTTGTGAAGTCAAAATCAATGGAACTATGAAGTGCGCCTTTTATTTCTTTATACGAGATAAAGTCGAAACCAAAGTTTTTATTGATTCTCAATACTTCTCGAATATCAATATTTTTAGTGGTTAGCTGACCATGAACTCCAAAACCATTCACCCATTCGCTTAGTTTAATATTAGCATAAACCGCTCCATTAAACCCACTAAAATACGTATTCGATAATTTTAAGGTACTTGGAAAATAAGTAATATCCGATCTTAGTTGGGTAAAAATAATCTCTTGATCTTTAAAAGTGCCAATTTCCACATGGCCGGAATAGGACAAAAACTCTGGGAATACTTTGGGAGTGGAACGTTTATTTTCCTCCGATTCGTTTACCCAATCGGACATTATCAATGCCTCCGTTCTAATATCCCCCGTAATATCTAAGCGTTTGGATTTCTTTAACACGTAATCCAACCAATTATGAAGCTTAGCCGTTCCGGTGGTTTTGGAATTTGCAATAGATGCCGAGAAGTTAGCTATATACACGTCTTTTGGCCCTACTTTTAAATCAGAGCGGATATTCTCAAAACTAGGAAGTCCTTTAATTCGAATAACCACCTCCCTGAGTTTTAAGTCCGCAAGTCCTTTAATGGATCTAATCTCCGATGCCGTAATAGAATCAAAATCCGTAATTCGGCCCTTCATTTGGATATCAAACTGGGCTAAACCACTCATCCCAAATCCATTCCCTAAATCGGTTAATTTGGATATTTCGAATAAATCAGCATTGCCCGACACATTTAAAGAATAACTAGGATGATCTAAGTTCTTCAGAAATAGCGTCCCTTTTACGGATGCCTCCTTGGTAGACAAAGTAAAAGCAGTCACATCTACTTGGGTACTGGTAGCTGCGGCATATCTTCCTAAATCAAAAGTCCCAACGGCTAATTTTATCTGAACACTTTCACCGGTTTTCGTATACACCAAATTACCATCAGAAGCTTTGAATTTCCCCGTTATTGATGGATATTTTTTGGTAGATAACCTTTTCAATTCTACGAACACATCAAGATCCCCATCTAAGTTGTACGCCTTTAAAACGTTTAGATGTCTTTCCGGAACTAAGGTTCGTACTTTTGCCACATCTAGGTTTTTAGCATCGAATGTGTAATGAAATAAATTGGAATTCGTTTTTCCTTTAACCTCGAACTTGAAATTTTCACGAAGGGTTAAAAAACCTCTACTTATCTGGAAAGATCCGGTTTCCAAATTCATAGCAATACCAATATCGACTCTCGCTTTTTCATGGGTCAAATACCAATTATTTTCTAATTCCAGCTGCTTTACATGAATGGTTCCAAAAAGAGCTACATCAATTTGAGTATCGGTAAAAGAACCTTTGGCAATCGCATTATTAAAGTAACACCGGTATCCATCTGTAGATCCATAATCTTTAAAGCCAATCGCTACATTTTGGAGGTGTACACTTTCTAAGTTTAGCGAAAAGCTGGAAGAATCTTTTGGGTTCGAATCAAATATTAAATAATTTTCCTCTCCAGATTTAGCCACCTTTAAATTTAGGAATCCTTGCTGGGCTGACAATTCACTCAAGACGTAATTTCCATCCACCACATCTAGTATATTAAAAGAGAGTTCAAATGATTCAAAAACGAAAAGTGTGTCGGGGTTAGCGCTAAAATTTTTGGATTCAAATCCAACGGCATCATTTAAGATTACCGAGGCCAAAGGGAAGTTAGAAATAAAGGAGAGTTCAATTTCGCCTACTTGAATTTCGGCATTCAGGTGTTTGTTTAACTCACCTTGAAGAGATCGAATAATTTGATCTTGAAATAAAAAACCAAAAACCACCAAAACTGAAAACAATAATGCTCCAGTAATGGTGGTATAAAGTATTAGTTTTTTTATGATTCGCATGAAGCGATAACGGTAGTCAAAGAAGGTTAGTATCTAGTTGCTTTTCAGCATCTTTAATGAACCTACTTCTAATGGATCTAGGAAACGGAATTTACCCCTTCCTAATTTCTTCTTGGTAATCCCTGCAAAAGAAATACGCTCTAAAGAAACTACTCGGTAACCCATGGATTCAAAAATCCTACGAATTACACGATTTTTACCTGAATGTAATTCTAAACGAACGCTATCGCGAACCCCTGCTTTGTAATAATCAGCTGCATCTGCTTTAATGACCCCATCCGCTAGTTCAATACCATCCGTTACACGTTTTAAATCTTCTGGAGAAACCTCTTTATCCAATTTAACATTGTAGATTTTGGTAATTCCGAAAGAAGGATGTGTTAAGCGAGTAGCCATTTCCCCATCGTTGGTTAAGATTAATACACCTGTGGTATATCTATCTAATCTTCCCACCGGGTAAATACGTTCTTTACATGCATTTTTAACAATGTCAATTACGGTTCTTCTACCTTGTGGATCATCTAGAGTAGTGATGGTATCTTTCGGTTTATTTAATACCACGTAAACCATTCTTTCTGGAGATAATTCTTCTTCCGCCAGTTTTACAACATCGCCTACTTGTACACGTGTACCTAATTTAACAACAGGCTTGCCGTTGATAGATACAATACCAGCAGCAATCAATTTATCCGCTTCACGTCTTGAACAAATTCCAGAATTCGACAAATATTTGTTCAATCGTTCTCCATTTTCTTCGTTGAAGATACGCTCAATACCTTGAGCCTTTGGTATAAACGACTGTTTTCTACGAGGTTTGTAACCTTCTTTTCTTAAATGGGAATACCCATTTTTGTCAATTTTAGTATAAGATCTAGAATCTTCTTGATTTGAGTCATACGCGTTTCCATCAACTCCATTGTCCTCATTAAAATTCTGGCTAATTCTTATTCTTCTTCTCTTACCTGGTTGTGAAGAGTTATCGTTTTCTGTACTATTAAAATCGTCCCGACTCATAATTCAAAAATTTATTTATATGTTTTCAGCCCGCAAAAGTACACCGAAAATCGGGATATCCATGAAACTTTAAACACATAGAGTATATATAAAGGTTTTTTTTGACAAAAAAGCTTACTAAAATGCAAGTTCAAAACACACTACCATTGCGGGGAGAATGCATCCTCAATATGCCTCACCTCTTGTCTGTTTTTATTGATTATTATCCCAAAGATATCGAACCTACCTTCCAATTCCAAATTATTTTCAATCATATAATGATTAGCCACCTTGATTATTCGTTTTTGTTTGGCCATAGTAACCGCTTCTTCGGGCCTTCCTAAATAATCACTTTCACGAGTTTTTACTTCCACAAAAACAATGACGTTATTCTTTTGCGCAATTATATCCACCTCATCCCGTTTAAACCGATAATTCAATTCAAGAATTTGATACCCTTTACTATTGAGGTCCTTGACTGCAATTTTCTCCCCAAGATCCCCTAAGTCGTTATGCTGTGCCATTACGTATTTGTTTTAAACTAGCCCCCAATCCAGTCACCTTCAACTCGTAAACACACCCTAAAACCAAGGCTCTATTATCTAGCTGATGTCCTGCGGGAAAATCAAATAGGACTGGATAATTAAATTCACTAACTACTTGCATAATTAGCTCTTCGGGAGAAACTCCGAATGTTTCCTCACACATTTTTATATCTGTTAAGCCACCCACAACTAATCCTTTTAAACCTTTTAACTTACCCGCCAACTTCAAACCCTGTAACATTCGATCCAATTGGTATGCGTATTCCGAAACCTCTTCAATAAATAAAATTTTCCCATCCATATCTATGTCAATTGAAGTCCCCACTAAGCTACACAAAATAGCCAAATTACCACCTACGACTTCCCCGTTTGCATTCCCCCATTTATTATTCGGGTTTTTGGGCACCTCATAGACCAACTCCTCGCCAAAAAGAGCTTTGCGTAAGGTTTTCAAGGGTTCACTCGAATGCGCCAACCGATCCAAATACAAGGGTGCAATGGCATGAATGGTAGGGAATTTCAGTTTGGAGTGAAAAAGATTGTGAAAAACAGTAATGTCACTAAATCCAACCATCCATTTCGGATAATTCCTGAACATGGTATAATTTGCATCATCCACTATCCGAACACTCCCATACCCACCGCGAGTGGTAATAATGGCCTTCGCTTCTTTATGATCTAAGGCCCATTGCAAATCCTGTAAGCGTTGCCTATCCGTACCCGAAAAATACCCATGAACACCGAAAGCATTTTTTCCTACCAAAACTTTCAGTCCCCAGCTTTCAAACAATTGAACAACCAACTGAATATATTTATGATCAATCGCTTTAGCAGGACTAATTATGACAACGGTATCTCCTTGTTTCAAGGCTTCAATTTTGTTCATGGACAGGAAATTTCATCAAAAATAGGATGATAGAATGGCGTTTCACCCCACAAAACACAGAAATATATCAACAAAACTCCCTCTATTTGGAGGTTAAGTGACAAATAATCATCTGATTCTCAAAAAACTTTGCGATTTTAAAAAAGATTGTACATTTGCAGCCCGCTTTTGGAACAATACTTTTATTGAAAACATGACTAAATTAGACGGATATCTGAAACAATTTGTTGTCCAGTTCTCCGGATTGAAAGTCGGTTTTCACGAATTTGAGTTCGAAATAGTGGATTTGTTCTTTGAGCAGTATGTTATTGAAGATGTAGATGGAGGTAATATTCATGTTAATTTCACTCTTGAAAAAAGAGAAAACATGATGGAGCTATCTTTCCAAATGGCAGGTACATTTAAAACTAAATGTGATAGATGTTTGGATCCCATGGTTCTAGACATTGAAACGAATGATCAGCTAATGATCAAATTCGGTGATGTCACCAGTAGTGAAAATGAGGAGCTACTTGTACTAGGACCTGAAGCCTATAAAATTGACATCGCCCCAATTGTGTATGAATTCATCACCTTGCAGTTTCCGTTAAGGAAAGTACACGATGAAGACGATTGCGATCCGGAGGTGATAGACCAACTACAACAGACATTTGAAACTCCGGAAGAAGACAATGACACTGCAAATATGTGGGACGAATTGAAAAAATTAAAGTAAGAATTAAAGATTAAAACGAGATATTATGGCGCATCCTAAAAGGAAAATTTCCAAAACTAGAAGAGACAAGAGAAGAACTCACATCAATGCTGAGATGCCTACAGTTGCTATTGACACAACTACAGGTCAACCACATTTGTATCACCGTGCACACTGGTTTGAAGGGAAGCTTTACTACAAAGGGAAAGTAGTAATGGAAAAGGAAACTTTAGCCTAAAAACTTCGTAATTATACCGATTTTAAGACCAGCATTATTGTTGGTCTTTTTTTGTTTGGAGTGGATTCATAAAGTATGCCTGCCTAACACTGTAAGGGTTTTCAACACCTATTATAGGGCAATTAGGCACAAAAACATTTTGTACTTAAAGTGTTTTAAATACTTTCGCTCTTTACAATGCTAATCAAATAGCGTTTAAACATCTTTTAGAATGAGCAAGATTACCGCAGCAATAACAGGTGTTCAAGGATTTGTTCCTGAATATGTGTTAACTAACAAGGAGTTGGAATCCATGGTAGACACTACCGATGAGTGGATTACCTCAAGAACGGGTATTAAACAACGTCATATATTAAAAGGTGATAACCTGGGACCGAGCGATATGGCAGCACCGGCTGTTATTGAACTCATGAAAAAAACCAACACCAAACCAGATGAGGTGGAGTTGTTGATTTTCGCGACCGTTACAGCCGATATGATTTTTCCGGCAGCCGCAAATCTTACCATGCATAAGGCAGGTATCAAAGGCGGATTTGGCTACGATATTAATGCGGCTTGTTCGGGCCTACTTTATTCTCTAGCTACCGCATCAAAATTCATCGAATCTGGTCAGTACAAAAAAGTAATCGTTTGTGGCTTTGATAAAATGTCATCCATTGTAGATTACACCGATCGTACCACATGTATTATCTTCGGTGATGGTGGTGGTGCAATTATGCTTG
>MAAC01013421.1_pt1 | contig 60202 bp, 45 predicted proteins | sample 1115981 | NCBI WGS metagenome assembly MAAC01 (sample SAMN04961126, study PRJNA320927) | seawater metagenome | isolation source: sample BD02T64 sea water enriched with oil for 64 days | place: USA:Gulf of Mexico | collected 2013-07-27 | reverse complement strand
TTAATAGGAAAAAATATGAGTCTAAACAAGGCGGAAGTTACATTGCTGGTTGTTGAAGATGATGATCTAGATGCGATGGCAATCAAACGAACGTTTAAAAAATTAAAAGTAGCAAATAATTTAGTAAGGGCAAAAGATGGGGTTGATGCCTTGGAGTATTTGCGAGGTGAAAATGGTAAGGACAAAATTGCCAAACCTTTTATGGTATTACTTGATCTCAATATGCCTCGAATGAATGGTATTGAACTTCTCGAAGCGTTGCGGATGGATAATGAGCTTAAGGACAGTGTTGTTTTTGTACTCACCACATCAGCAACGGATAAAGATAAAGTGGCAGCTTATGATTATAATGTCGCTGGGTATATCGTTAAATCGGATATAGAAAGTAGCTTTTTGGAGGTGATTGAATTGTTAGATTGCTATTGGAAAATTGTTGCGTTACCACGTTAAGTTGGTAGTTGCTTAAACACCTAACGGTTTTATAATGAGTTGAATGATTTTGAGTGATACTTACCGACTGCTTCTTTGTGATGATGACACTATTGATCGTTTGGCTGTTATACGAGAGCTTAAGGGTTGTGATGTTGAATTTGTTGAGTGTAGCAGTGCCAAGCAGGCTTTTGAATCTCTTACACACGGTGAGTATGATTGTGTATTGCTTGATTATCGTATGCCGGATACCGATGGCTTATCTGCACTTAAACACATTGTGCAACAGGAATTAACAACATCTCCAATAATCATACTCAGTGGCATGGAGGATGAAACATTAGCAGTGGAATGTTTAAAATTTGGTGCTCAAGACTATATCCTGAAGTCATTGCTCAAGAAAGAAACATTGTTACGATGCATTCGTTATGCCCGTGAACGTAAGCAGTTAGAGCACCAGTTGCAAACAGCGTTAGCTGATGCACAGGCGGCAAACTATGCAAAAGTTGAATTTCTTGCCAATATTTCTTATGTGTTACGTACACCTTTAACATCAATTATAGGGTTTCTTGCTCGAGTATTAAAAAACACACAACATCTACTGGGTGAAAAAAACTATTTTGCTTTGAAGACTGCTTATGAAAATGCAGAACACCTTCTTGAATTAACCCGTGCAATTCAAGATCTGTCTAAAATTGAAACCGGTGAAATGAAGCTTAGTTTGACGGCAATGGACATCTGCGGATCATTAAGAGACTTGCAGCGGGTGATGACCCCTATTGCAGAGAAAAACAATACAGTAATATTGTTAGATTTACCTGATGATGATGTGCTGGTGAAAGTTGACCCCGTTAAAATGGCACAAATTGCGTCAAACCTGGTATCTAATGCCATTAAATTCTCGCATAACGGAACTGTAACCCTGGCATTGTCATTAACAGAATTAGACGAGCAACAAGGCACGTTAAGTTTGAAAATAAGTGATACGGGTATCGGTATTACAGAAGAGGATCAGAAAAATCTGCGTTATCATTTTTCTCAGTCAGTCCACAATTTTGTTAACCTTGGCCAAGGTACAGGGCTTGTGATGGTTAAGGAGTACGTACAAATTCATGGTGGAAACGTAGAGGTTTCGAGTAATTTAGGTGAGGGCAGTATATTTACAGTCAATATCCCTACGAGCCTTAAATTTGGTAGCACGACTACTGCCCCGCCGTAAATTCTGTTGACGGGGCTACAGTAGGAGAAAGGCTTTATTGTGCGCCTTTGCTTCTTAGCAGCTCCACAAACTCAGGGAAGTTGCTGTTGCCTTCAATAAAGCTAACAAATGACTGGCCTTGGGCATTTTTGGCATTGATGTCGCGACCCTCTGCTAAGAACATTTCCAGGAATGTAGCAAAGTACTCGATCGGCAAACCACGATAAGCCTTTGTTAACACATAAAAATCTTCAGATTCGTCACCATAAGGTTTTAGGGTAAGAAAGCGGCGGATTTTCTCATCATTCATCTCTTCGTCAATTATTTTTACTTTGTCTTTTTTCAGCATCTCATAACCTATATGACTGGGGGCAGAATATGTGCGGCGGCTATCATACCAGAATTATTCGTTATCAAGCAAAACAGCAATCCAGTGGGTATCCTCATTACTTTCAAGAGCAATTTTGACAACCATTGTCAGTGGAATGGAGAGTAGCATGCCAACAGGGCCTAGAATCCAACCCCAAAAAACTAAGGATAGAAATACGACCAAGGTGGATAACCCTAGACCTTTACCTAGAAAGCGGGGTTCGATGACATTACCCATAATAATGTTAACTGCCACGTAGCCTCCAGCGGCCAGGGCAGCTGTACTGGGCCCCCACTGTATAAAAGCTAGAAGAACGGCTGGAACGGCAGCGATAATGGAGCCAATGTTAGGTACAAAATTTAGCATAAAGGCCAGAAGGGCCCATAAAATAGGATAATCGACGTCTAGAGCCCACAACCAGACACCAATAATGAGGCCTGTGGCGAGGCTGACCCAGGATTTAATAATAAGGTACTTTTTGACCGAATTGTTGAAGGTATTAAAGGAGCGAAAGGTATGGTTTGGGTCATTCATTGCCCTACGGTATTTTTTTGGGAATGAGGACGCCTCGAAGAGGATAAATAGTACGGTTAAAAAGATTAAGAATGAGTCAGTTAACGCGCCCCCTAATCCAGATAGTACCTTTTTCACCATATCCATTACGGCACCGGGGTTGATCTGCTCTTTGAGGACAAGCGAGGGCACCTCAATGCCAAAGGAACTGATCCAGGTTGCTAGCGACTCTTTCTCTGAGTGCAGCCTTTCTTGGTAATGAGGTAGTTGATCTGCAAAGTCACTGACGGATGCGCCAACGATAGCGGAAATGACCGTGCCACCTAAGACAAACGTTGTAATAACCAAGGTTACCGCCAGGGCTGTGGGAAGTTTACGTTGCTCTAGCCAGAAAATGGGTGGAGCACATAAAATGGCAATAAACCCCGATAGTAGGAAAGGCACAATGATCTCTGCGCTGTTTTTCATGCCTGCCACAATAATAATGAAGCAAGCAGAGCCTAGTAATATACGTAAAGCAGGGCTGAGATCTTGAGTTGGTTGCATTGTTTATACCTCGTTGCTATCAATTGTTGTTGTGTTTGGAGGAGGCGGTTGATGTTCTTCAGGTTCTTGTTTTTTACAATAAGCCGATTTTTTGTCCTCTAGGTTGTTTACTCGCATCAATTGCTTAAGCGATTCAACGTAGGCAGATTTTCTTTCAGAGTAATCAATCAGTCCTTCTGCAAGAAAGCAGCCATTGGCAGCGTCACCGCTTTTTCGCAGTGCGAAACGATTGTCGCGCAAGACCGCATAGGATGGGTGGCTATTTAAATTTTGCATATAACTAGCAATAGATTCAGCTGGAGATTGAAAGCGCTTTACTTCATGGTGCTGCCCGTGGCCCCGTTGAGACGGTACAAGCCCGCAACCTTTGCTGAAGCACCATTGGCCAAATAAGTTATTGCCTTTCACTGCGAAGCGAGACGTACCCCATGCGCTTTCAATGGCAGCTTGTGCAAGAACAAGTGATGGAGGAATGCTGTCAATTTTTGATAGCAGGGATTGTTTTATCTGTGTATCAGTAGGTTTTAGTCTGTATTGCATTGCTAGCTGTTTGATTTGAGCTGAAGGTGATTGCATATTGTGCTTGCGGATATAATGCCGTAACGCTTGGATTTTTGTGTTCTCAGCCTGAATGAACGGGGATAGGTAATCAAAGAAAGCCTGCTTACGCGTTTTGATATTGGTAATAGCGGCAAAGTTTGGAATGTCAGCTTGCCAGATTTCTGGTTGACTTGTTGTGGAGACTTCTTGTGTGCGATCAAGTATATGATGGGTTACTGACACATGAATAATGAAGAAAGCGAGCAAAAGTGACAATGAAATGGCAAGTGTAATTTTAGGATTCATAAGTAATTCTTATTTTAGGGAAAGGTAGTTTTGGGTATAAAGTTATTATTATGACAGCCGATAATAACTATACATACAAACGGGATTTCCAAAAAGATAATACTTGAGATAACCTTATGAAATTTGCACGTTTTTTTCGATCAAACAAACAACAGATAGTTGCAGCTGCATTGGTTTGCCAAAAAACGTATTTACGGTTATTTCAGCTAAAGCGTGCTCACCGGCTTATGTGGCTGCAAGCTGAGGGGGATAGCAATATATATCAAACTGTCATTTTACACGTCGATACAGAAGAGCCATTTATTCTTATCGATGAGCCTTTTCCTGTGGATGGAATGTTAGAAGGGCTTATTGGAAAAGACGTGACATTGATGTTTAATGAAAATGGCGTGCAGCAAGAGATGCGCTGTCAGTTACAGGGTCGAGCAGCTGATTCTGAATCGAGTCTCTATCAACTATCTTATCCAGAAAGTATAGGTGCAAGGCAGCGTCGAGATATGTACCGTTTACCGCTTGAAACGGCAAGCCATGTGCGTATTAACGCAGATAGTTTGCGTCACTGGGTGCCAGAAAGCGGTGGCTCAATGGTTGCTCCTGAGGTTTTGGATATTTCTGTATCAGGTATGCGTTGGGCGGTGCCGGGTAATCGGCAATTGGATGTCCACGCAGGAAAAATACTGACGGCCCTAGATGTGTTGGTTGTGGGGTGTGGTGAGTTTACTGTGGATTTTGACGTATCCCACAGTCAATGGTTTCCGTCCTTAGACCGTGAGCAGCCTGATCACACTGTGGTGGGTGGTAGCTTTGTTGGGCTGGGTATGAGGCAAAAGCAGCAATTGGAGCGGCACATTACGTTAATTCAGCGTCAGCAGTGCCGTGAGAAACGATATGACCGGTTGTTGGCGGCCTAAATTTTTTCGGGGTACAATGGCGCTCATCGATATTTGAATAAGGTTGTTGCCACGTGCATGAAATTCTGTTGATTAACGTTTCCGGACCCGATAGACCAGGGGTTACATCTTCTATTAGTGAGATTCTTGCTCGTTATGAAGTCAATATACTTGATGTAGGGCAGGCGGTAATTCATAACACTCTGTCTCTTGGTATGGTAGTGGATGTGCCTACCGACGCTGAAGCTTCACCTATTTTGAAAGATATTCTATTTCGTTGCCATGAGTTGGATATGGCGGTGAAATTTACACCGATTGATACTGATAACTACGATGAGTGGGTCTCCGAGCAAGGTAAGGCCCGTTATATAGTTACCTTGTTGTCTCGGGTTGTTACGTCTCAGCAGATTGCTGCGATTACGAATATTGTTGCTGCTAATGAGCTAAACATAGATAACATCAATCGCTTGTCGGGACGTATCTCATTAGATAGCACGAACCAAGATCAAAAAGCCTGTGTCGAATTTTCAGTTCGTGGTGTTCCTAAAAATATTAATGCCATGCGTGCGGAGTTTCTGTCGGTTGCTCAGGAGCTTGGGGTGGATATAGCCTTTCAAAAAGACAATGCTTATCGTAGAAATCGCCGTTTAGTGTGTTTTGATATGGATTCTACCTTGATTGAGGCGGAAGTGATCGACGAGCTAGCTAAGCATGCTGGTGTAGGGGATCAAGTTATCGCTATTACCGAGCAAGCGATGCAGGGAGAAATTGACTTTACGGAGAGTTTTCGCCGCCGTGTCGCGTTACTGAAAGGCCTGGATGAATCCGTATTAAAAACGATTGCTGAGCAGCTACCTATTACGGAAGGTGCAGAGCGCCTAATTAGTACACTTAAAGCCTTGGGTTATAAAACTGCAATTTTGTCGGGAGGTTTTACCTACTTTGGACATTACCTTCAGCAAAAATTAGGCATTGATTATGTGCATGCTAATGAATTGGTAATTGAGAATGGTAAGGTCACCGGTGAGGTAAAAGGCATTGTGGTGGACGGTTTGCGTAAAGCGGAGCTGTTGCGTGAGCTGGCGGCGCTGGAAAACCTCAATTTGGAACAGGTGATAGCGGTAGGTGATGGCGCGAATGATTTACCCATGCTGAATTTGGCGGGTTTAGGTATCGCTTTTAGAGCCAAGCCGATTGTTAAGGAAAGTGCCGAGCAGGCGATCTCAACGCTTGGGCTGGACGGGATTTTGTACTTATTAGGTGTTCGAGATAGGGATAGTGAAGAGCTGCTAATGAAGTAACTCGTTGTTACAGCAGCCCTTTAACGAGCGATTAACACTGCGTGATGTTATGACGTATTACTAGGTGCTATGCAGTGTTAATCATCACTTGAGAAGTCGTAGTTCATATTCTCAGTCGGTTCTTGTAAGTAGTACCCTTGAATATAATTGACTCCAATTTGCCATAATGTTGAAAGGATAGTTGCACTCTCAACAAGAGGGATAATCGTTAGCTTGCCTTGTGCATGCGCGGCAGTGACCAATTCCTTCAAGCTTTCTTTGCTTTCTTCGCTACCAATATCTTTGGTGAAGGAGCCGTCAATTTTTAGATAGTCGACTTCTAAATGCTTTAAATTATTAAACGGGTTTAGTGAGCAGCCGAAACGGCTAATTGATATTTTACAATGTAGCTCTTTTAAGCCTTTGGTGAAATCTTTCGCCTGTTTTAAATACGTTGTAGCATCAGTTTCTGAGAATTGGAAAATGATGGCGTCGCTTGGCATTCGAGATGCTTTTAATGCCACGCTTAACCAGGGGAGTAAGGTTTGATCTTTTAGTGATTCGCCTGTGATGTTAATCATTATGCGGCTGTTATGGCCTTGCTCACGATGTTCAGACAGCATTTTAATGGATTGTAAAATCACCCAGCGATCAATTTTTTCACATAGGTCTTGGCTAGCTGCGCTGCCTAAAAAATCAGCAGGAGAGATTTCTTCATTTTGTTCGTTCACCATTCTTAGCAGAACTTCGTATAACTCGCCGCTATTACCACGAAGGTCGATGACCGGTTGGAAAAGGATTTTAAATAGGCCTTTGTCAATAGCGCTTTGAAGTAGCGCCCCAGCATCTTCTGTATCGCCACTGTTGAGTGTTGAGGGGTCAAAGCTGTGTATACCGTTGCCCAGCGGTTTATCTTCTTTGACGAGCTCACTTGCCTGTAACGCCCGAGTGATTATCACTTGCCCGTCGCTGGTGGTATCGGTCACTAAGGTAACGCCAATACTTGCGGTGACCTGTACGGTGCGATCCTGCACTTCGGACAAATGATCTTCTAATTTTGCGCGGAAGGCTTCAGCGGCTTCAGCGCCACTTTCAAGCGTGGAATCTGATATGAGTACGGTGAATATATCATCACCAAATCGGGCCATAACATTGTCGGAGAACGCTTCTCTGAGTAACGTGGCGGTATCACTTAATACAATATCGGCACCGGCCATACCAACGTCTGACTGTACGGCAGAGAAGTTATCAAGCTGTATATACAATACTGTTGAGGTTTGATGATTGTTGGTAACGTTCTCAATCTCTTCATCAAGTACTTGGGAGAAGTGACTGCGATTAAATAGACCCGTCAGCAAATCTTGACTGGATATTTCTTTTAAACGCTCTTGCAACTCTGCGTCAGCTTGGTTGGTACGAATGACTATTTGTGTGCAAGGCTCGCCGTCAAATGAAGCAGCGGAGAACGTCATGCGTGTTTGAATTTCACTGGCGTCAGTGCAAATGCCATCACAGGTAAACTCGTCACTTTTGCTCGTGCCTGCATTGTAGTTGCGTAAAAAGTCTTTGAATTCGCGGTGATTGGAAGGTGCAACCATGTCGAGTATAGGCATTCCTTCAAGATCATCGGCATCTTCGTAGCCAAACAGTTCGAGGTAGGCATCGTTGGCGTAGGTGTGCATGCCATCAATTACATAGGTGATGGCATCCCTGGAACTGTCCAATAACACAGCACAGCGTTTTTCTACATCTTTTAGCGCAAGCTCGGTTTGCCGTCTGAGTCTGCGCTCTTTTAAATTGTCTAATTCACGATTAATAACAAAGGTCAGACGTTCACCTTCATTAACTGGGACCGCATCCCGATAGCCATCTCGTAAAGACTCGGTGATTTCTTCAGAATCATTTTCATCCAACAACATAATTGCAGGAATGTCTTTTTGCATTTTTTGCATATGCATTAGGCATTCCATTGCGGTGATACCCTCTGCTTCTGGTCGTAGCAACATTAAATCCCAATGGCCGTTATTCAATGCGGACAATAATGTATCAGTGCTGTCTATTAATTGCCCACGTGTCGCCTTTCCTGAATTTCGAATTAAATTCAGGAGTTGCTCTGCATCATCTCGGGATTCATGCAGCAATAATAGTTTTACGGTTTCTGTCTTTGTTGGCATCTAAACGGGTACTTCCAGGCTTTGGATTTGCAATGGCGCTATTATAAGTCGGTAATTGCAGATTCAAAATATTAATTGTTGGTTTTGTGTTACCTGCCTCAAATCATATCCAAACAGAGAGTGATTACAGGCTTGACCAAATCGAATCGAAATCATCTTCTTTAGGCGTAGCTTTTGTATCGGTGTTTGTCTCTACTTTTGGCACGGCTTTTTGTGTGACTGTCATCCATTTATATTGAAACTGACTAAAGCTAGCGGTAGAGGCGACCTGCTTTATGAGTTGCGCTTTGCCAACTTCCGCATTTTTGTTGATATTAACTTTATAACCAACATGAAACGCAATATTGGGAGTGATTAATGTTGCAGGCTGTCCTATGGCTTTTAATTCTGGCAATTCAAGTGTTCTGAGAAACTCAGAGACATCCCCTTTTTTGTGAAGAACCTGGGTGCCGCAGGCGTCCGCTTTTGGGGCAAGTAATTCAATTCCCATGCGGGCACCGTCTTTCTTAAATTGTTTTACCCAACGAATAACCCCGATACTCCAGTGGCGTTTTGAGGACTCTTGTATGCCTACTATTTCCCCTGTTTTTACTTGCGGGGGAACATCTTGGCGCCAAGATAAACAAAAACCACCAGGGCTTGTATTTACGATAGTGCATTTGTAAGAGGGGTATTTGTCGGGTTTTTGACCACCATCGTCTTCTTGGAAAGATGCAATGTCAAATTCAATACCGCCTTGTTTGGTGGACAATGCATTTGAATTAGCTTCAACATTCAGCCCCCAAACATCGCTGCTCTCAATTGTATCCCGTCGATTGGTAGGGCCGCCATTTAGAAACGGGTTTGTTTCATCAATGTCTAAAATGCTCTCTGGACCATTGTCAGACATCATCGCAGCAAAGTCGGCTTTATCAGAGACAAAATAATGTGTTGCACTAAGGCCTAAGCACAGCGTTAATTGTCCCGCCTCCTCTAATCGAGTGAAGGCACGTTCGGTTAATACTCCCCATGCTTGAATTAGCTGTCGAATAAGATCGTTAGCAATGTTTTTGGGGATGCTGAAGCTTTGGTCTGGGTGAGGTTGATCAGAGGGTAGTTGTAATTGTACCCGTAAGTGGTCTGACAGCTCTGAGGCGTTAAGATAACGTAAGTGGTTGCCGTTAGTATTTTCTCCAACGGCAGCCATTAGTGCATTATAGATTGGTGGTGTGTCACTCAGCAGGTTAATCGTATAAAGGCTTTGTGCTTCGCTGCTGGATTCCATGGAAGTGTACTGTGTCCAAGAATCGGTGGCATTAAATACATGTTCAATTTGCTGTTGTCGAAGTTGGTTGGGCTTGCAAGTAGAGACCAGCAGCAAACGAAGATAGATGTTATGAATGGTGCTAATGGTTGGCGGCAAATCTTTGCTGCGATCTTCGTTAGGGCTCTTGATGTTGGTATCAAGAATTTTACATTGCTCTGAAATCATATAGAGCAAGTGGGCCTCTCTCCAGAAATTGGGGGGAGCTGGGTAATATAGCTGGTAGCTACGCAATAGTACGTGTGCTTGCTCTGTTAGTGCTCTATGGATAGCTAGGGGAGCGTCGCGTTTAGCTTCTCTGTCATTGACTTTGAGCCTGGGAAGGACTTGAACAACAACGGCTTTATAGCCTATGGCTAAGTGGTTTTGAAGTGCTTGGGCCAAATTGGCGATTTTACTTTCTTTGGGCGGAAGAATTACTGGCTTGTTAAGAAAGTGTTTTCCGAGGCTTTTACATACGTAGCGAATAGGCTCTCGGAGGATCTCTAGCATTTGTAAGCGGGTGTGTGCGTCCGTTTGAAAGCGGTTTATTTCTTGAATGGCAGAATAAAGTTGCTTGGCACTTTCACCAATATTCATTTGTGGCAAAGCATCAACCCATTCTTGTAGTCGCTTAGGCTGCGGGCTACAAAAAGAGAGCATGCTGAGGTCTTGAGGGGGGATTTTCAAGCGTAGCTTATCCGCTTGGGTTGTCATTTCCTATCCTTTTTGAAGCGAAACTGTTTGAATTTATTGGGTTTATTAGTAAACACACTAAGTGATATAAGAAAGTATAGGCAACTTATAGCATTGTTGCGAATTAAACCAGCGTTACAAAACAGTTGCCGAATACAGAGGCATTACAGAGCGTTAATACTTTCGGCTACGAGGGGGATGGGCGACTTTGATGGCTGGTTTGCTTCTTCTCGCACTAGCTTAGGTACTAAATAGCCCGGCAGGGATACAAGAAGGTCGCTGATAATAGATGCCCCTATGGATTCTTCCACGTCAAAATGGCTAGCCCCAGCCACAGGGTCGAGCAAATGCAAGTAATACGGTAAAATATGGGCATTGAATAGGGCTTCGCTAAGTTGAGTAAGTATTTGTGCACTGTCATTAACACCCTTTAACAGGACAGACTGGTTAAGTAAGGTCACTCCTGCTTGCTTCAGGTGTGCCATTGCTTGAGCAAATTCAAGGTCGATCTCTTGGGGGTGATTGCAGTGTAAAACCATTATCACTTGCAGGGAGGTGTTTTCGACAATAGAGATAAACTCAGCATCTATTCTATCGGGCAATACCACTGGGGTTCGCGTGTGAAAGCGGATACGGCTGAGGTGGGGTATTTCTTCCAATGCATCAATAAGGCGTTTTAGACGGCTATTGCTACTGATGAGCGGGTCACCCCCGCTGAGGATGACTTCGTTTACCTCAGGGAAGCGCTTTACGTATTGCACGATGTCGTTGAATTCTTGTTGAGATAACCCGTTGTCTTGATAGGGGAAGTGACGGCGAAAGCAGTATCGACAATGAACGGCACAAGCGCTGCCTAATATAACCAGTACGCGACTGCGATATTTATGCAGTAATCCTTTTGTGGGGTTTGCGTCTCGCTCCATCAGTGGGTCATCGCTATAGCCGGGAACGGAGGCTGTTTCTTCGTGAACTGGTAGCACTTGTCGAAGCAGCGGGTCGTGAATATCTCCGGAACACATTTTATCAGCAAAGGGTTTAGGTACGCGAAGAGGAAAGTCCTTTTCGGCCTGAGACCAATGAGGGAACTGTTCTTTTGGGATTTTTAAGTATTCCAATAGACTTTTTACGGAAGTAAATGCTTCAGAGAGCTGTTTTTGCCACTCTTGAGTCTGACAAGTAGCTATGGTTCGGGTTATCATTGGCGCATTCCAGAATTAGACATTTCCTGATTAAATATAGGTAACAACCCATGGCGAAGTATTCTACCAATGATTTCCGCTCCGGTCTTAAAGTGATGCTAGAAGGCGAGCCTTGTGCAATCACAGAGAACGAATTAGTAAAACCCGGTAAAGGGCAGGCATTTAACCGTGTTAAATTGCGCAACTTGCGCACCGGACGTACTTGGGAGCGAACCTTTAAGTCAGGGGAGTCTATTGAAGGTGCGGACGTGATGGAAGTGGATTTACAGTATTTATATACTGATGGCGAATTTTGGCACTTTATGGACCCTAATACCTTTGATCAGCAAGCGGCTGATGAAGCGGCAGTAGGTGAGTCTATTAAATGGTTGAAAGAAGAAGATATTTGTACGGTAACTTTATGGAATGACTCGCCGCTGGCGGTTGCCGTTGCTAATTTTGTGTGTCTTGAAATTACTGAGACTGATCCTGGGTTGAAAGGTGATACTGCTAATGGTGGTAGTAAACCGGCAATCTTAACCACTGGTGCAATGGTACGAGTACCATTATTTTTGTCTATCGGTGAAGTCATTAAAATTGATACACGTACCGGTGAATACGTGAGTCGTGCTTAAGGCCTGACCTTCATCAAGGGCGTATAAAAAGTACAAACCAAAATGGGGCTGACGTAATGTTAGCCCCATTTTGGTTTGTATGGGACTGTTTTGATAGGTGGAAATTATGTGGCAACCCACGGCATCCATGGATGCCATTAGAGCTCGGGCAGAAATGTATGCACAAGTACGCACCTTTTTTTATCACAGCAAGGTATTGGAAGTGGAAACTCCGTTATTGTGTAGCACTACGGCCATGGACCCATATCTAGACAGTTTCTCAGTGTCTAGCGGGCGCTTTTTACAAACATCCCCTGAATTCCCGATGAAACGCTTATTGGCCTCTGGAAGTGGTCCAATTTATCAAATCAGCAAGGCGTTTCGCCAAGATGAAGAAAGCTCACGCCATAACCCTGAATTTACCCTATTAGAGTGGTATCAGCCTGGTTACAGTTTGCTGCAGTTGCAGGAGGAGCTATTGGCGTTATTGTTTCTCTTAGGAGAAGAGGTTGGTGTTGTGTCGTGGGCTAGTGTCACCTGCCGAACTTATGCAGAGATGTTTGAATCCATTGTTGGCTTATGCCCTCACACCTGTACAGATGAGGCATTGGTTGTGGTGGCAAAACGAGAAACGGGTTTTGAAGGCGAGCTCGCTCGTGACTCATGGTTAGATTTATTAATGAGTCACGTAGTTGAACCTGAAATGCCAGAGGGCCTTCTGGTATTAACTGAATTCCCTGCGGGGCAGGCGGCCTTGGCAGAGATTGCTCCTGATGAGCGTGGTCGTAATGTGGCTAAGCGATTAGAGCTTTATATCGATGGCGTTGAAGTGGCAAACGGGTATCAAGAGTTAACTGATGGCGTTGAGCAAAAGCACCGGTTTGAATTCGATAATAAACAACGCTTGGCAAATGGTGCTGTACAGTTGCCAATCCCAGAACACTTGGTGTCAGCATTGCGTGCAGGTATGCCTGCAACGTCAGGTATTGCGGTAGGGTTAGATCGTTTATTGATGAAACTGATGGGAAAACAGCAACTATCAGATGTTATCTGTTTTCCCTGGGGCAGGGCGTAATGTCTTAACAGCGATTAGTCTTCGCCGCGAGGTACTCTAAAGAAGTGCTCTCGGTAGTATTTCAGCTCTTCAATGGAGTCACGAATATCATCCATTGCTAAGTGTGTGCCCTTTTTCTTAATGCCGTGAAGCATCTCTGGGCACCATCGAGCAGCAAGCTCTTTAACGGAGCTAACATCAAGGTTTCTGTAGTGAAAGAATTTCTCGAGAGCAGGCATTGTGCGATATAAGAAGCGGCGGTCTTGGCAAATGCTGTTACCGCACATTGGGGATCGGTTAGGCGTTACCCATTTCTCCAAGAAGTCTAAGGTTTGTTGTTCTGCCTCTGCCTCATTGATTTTACTGCGTCTTACACGGTCAGTTAGCCCTGATTGGCCATGTTGATTCGTGCACCATTCATCCATATCGTTCATCTTTAGTGCTGATTGATGAATCGCCAATGACGGACCTTCACTCAAAATGTTAAGATGCGAATCGGTGACAATAGTCGCGATTTCAATAATAACATCGTTGTCTGGATCAAGGCCTGTCATTTCCAGGTCTATCCAGATGAGGTTTGCTTTCTTATTTGTTGAATGAGAATTCATAAAGTGAGGCTAATTGTCTAGTGTATGGCTGATGTACGATTGCCGTATAATGGCGGTAAATACAGGTTATTAGAACAATAATAACCTACAACGGTGTCTTTGGTAGTTAAATATTCTAAATGATGAAAAATCATGGCAAAACGTAAGCTTACACGAAAGCAAAATTGGCGAATTCAGAAGGTTCAGGACGAGAAAGCACAGCGTCTTGAGAAGAAATTAGCGAATTCCGAAGTGCAGGGTCATCTTGGTGCTGAGCAGGAAGGGCTTGTGGTTAGCCATTTTGGTACTTTTGTGGAAGTAGAGCCAATTTTGGTTGAAGGTGCTGAAGGTAAGGACCATGAAAGAACAGAAGATAACGCAAGCGCTGAAGCTAGCAATACCGGAATCCTGGGGTCTGAGGGCAATATTCGTTGTCATTTTCGCGCTAACATTGGATCTATAGTAACCGGCGATAAAGTCGTTTGGCGTCAAGGAAAAGATGGTTATGGCGTTATCGAAGTTGTATTACCAAGAGACGCTCTGTTAAGTCGACCTGACCCCCGAGGTAAGTTAAAACCCGTTGCAGCGAATATCGATTTTCTTGTGTTGGTCGTTACGCCAGAGCCAACCCCGTCAAGCATGTTGATTGACCGGTATTTGGTGGCTGCAGAACTTCAAAATATTGATGTAAAGATACTGCTTAATAAAACTGACCTTCTCAATGAAGGTAATCAGCCGAAGATCGAAGCGTTATTACAAGTGTATAAAGATATCGGTTATGAGGTGATGCGCTCCTCAGTGGTGACCTCTGAAGGACTTGTTTCGCTAAAGCAGCAGCTCGACAACAATATCAGTGTTTTTGTCGGGCAGTCGGGTGTGGGTAAATCGTCATTAGTAAACAGCTTATTACCCGGTGTTGATCTAAAAGTTGCCGAGCTTTCCGAAGGTTCAAAGTTAGGCCGGCATACCACCACCAATGCACGATTATTTCATTTTCCTGATGGAGGAGAGCTAATTGATTCCCCAGGAATTCGAGAGTTTGGGTTGTGGCATTTGTCGCCAGAAAACGTTATCGATGGATATCGAGATTTTCAAGAGCATGTGGTTATGTGTCGTTTTAGAGATTGTAAGCATGATCGAGAGCCGGGGTGTGCGTTACAACTAGCGGTAGAGAAAGGTGAGGTAAGCGAGCAGCGTTTCCACAATTACTTTAATATCGTGGATATTTTGGAGGAAAATGGGTGATGTTGAAATGCCAAACATCGGGTTTCTAATCGCAAGGTTAGCCCCTGATAATGGGGCACTCCTATAGGGCTAACGGCTTCACAAATACGTTCTTTCCAACCGGCATTTCTACAATTCCCACACATAAAAACTGTGAATATTCCCAATCTATCTTTTTTCACAAACATTTCAATGTGAGCCCGTTATACTCAGTTCAACTTAACTCACATATATTAAAAATGGGATATCATCATGGCTACTTGTCTCGACTATGCAAAAATTGCCTGTGGGGTTTATAACCAACGCACGAGTCAATATTACGCAGAACCTCCGGGGCATATGGTGGACAATTGGGAAGTGCAAACTTGGGAGGATGGCACATTTTTTGGTGATGGATTTCAGGGTGGTATATGGCAAAACGATACTGATGTTGTTGTGGGTTGTTGCGGAACAAACCCTCGTCAAATAGGGAAATTCTTTTCGGATATATCTGCCGATATAAGGATTGGCGTCCATATCTTGCCAAACCAATGTTCCTCAGCTCGCGAAATGGTAAGGCAGGCAAAACGAATGGCCAAGGGGCGTAAGGTTTCCGTCACGGGGCACTCGTTAGGAGGAGGCTTGGCGCAAGTCGTTGCGGTATGGGAAGGCGTTCCTTTTGTATCCTTTAACGCTCCAGCCATGAAGCTTACCTTGCAAGCAGCCCAGGTTAATATATTTAAACCGATGATGATGATTCGTACCATTAAAGCAAAAAGTGCATCCGATTCATCAGGTCTGAATTTCCGAATTGATGGTGATATTGTCAGCAGTAAAGTGCTTGGGGATCATGTAGGAGCCATTGTTAAACTGGGTAACCCCAAGGCGCTGCATAATAGTAGCTCTCATGCTGGTAGTAACTGCTGGCAAGCGGTAATGAATACTGACTGGGCGTTTATTGACCCTTTTGAGGCAATGTAACTTGCTACTTCAATGCCGTGCACCATTTATCATGACTGAATGGGCTCTTATCTGACCTTTAGAAAAACTCCCCTTCACTGTCTTGAGGTGCTGCATTTAATCGGTCATCCAGCGTTTTTCTGATCTGGTCAAATGCAGAAGGTGCTGAATCTTGCTCTGTTTGTGATGGAGTATCATCTATTTCAATGTCCAATGATTCAATGTGCTCACTCTGGAAATCGGTGTCTTCTGGTAATTCCTTTTTAGGTTTTTCTTCCGTGGTATCTCTTGTTGATCCTTGCTGTTGGCGAGCAATGCGCTCAGCAGAACGATCATTTAATACCAAGATGCTAATACGTCGATTGGTTGGGTTGAGAGGGTCATTTTGGTCAAACAGCACTGATGATGACAAGCCAACAACTTGAGCAATTTTGTCTTCTGTAATCCCACCTTTAACCAAAGAGCGCCGAGCAGAATTTGCACGTTCTGAAGATAGCTCCCAATTGGAGTAGTCTTTTCGGTCGGTAAAAATTGCTGCATCCGTATGCCCAGAAACGCTGATCTTATTCTTTAACGTGCCAATGGTGGCGGCGAGTTCCTCTAGGATATTGGTGGTATAACGCTTTATTTGATTGCTGCCACTGTCAAACATGGGGCGGGAGTCTTTATCAACGATTTGAATTTGAAGTCCGTCGTCGGTGATTTCCATAATGATTTGGTCTTTGTACTTTTCTAAATCAGGGTTTTCAGAAATGCGTGATTCTAGGGTGCTTTGCAGCTGTTTGAATTTATTGGTTTCAATCTGTTGAGCAAGATCTTGAACGGTATCTTCATTTAAAACAATTCGACGCTCTTCTAACTCCTCCTTGCTAACGGTGTCTTGCTTACCTCCGTCATCACTGCTGTTGGTGTCATTTAGGCTGCCTTCAAGATCGATAACATAGGGGGAGCCTCCTTCGGTAAAACCTGTTGGGTCGTTGAAATACCCAGAGATTGCTTGTTTCTCTTTTACGGTGGCGGCTTCCATTAACCAAAGGACCATAAAAAATGCCATCATCGCCACCGCAAAATCCGCAAAGGCAACTTTCCACGCGCCGCCGTGATGAGCATGACCTTTTTTAATCACTTTGCGAACAATGATAGGACGTTCGCCGTCTTCAAACTCCACAGTTAACGATCGCCGTTATTGATCACAATTAACGTCCACGAATATGTTCTTCTAATTCAGTAAAGGTTGGGCGTTCATTGGAATATAAGGTCTTGCGGCCAAACTCGACGGCAAGTTGAGGAGGAATGCCGTTAACGGTAGCTAGCATCGCTGTTTTGGCACACTCCAGTACTTTGATGCTTTCTCGGGCTCTGTGCTCCATGGATGTGCTTAATGGAGCGACAAAACCGTAGGCGAGTAATACACCTAAAAAGGTTCCTACTAATGCCGCAGCTACATGTAAGCCAAGCTCTTCTGGGGGGCCTCCTAAAGATTTCATGGTAATAACGATACCCATTACCGCTGCCACAATACCAAACCCGGGTAGAGCATCGGCAATTTTTCCCAACGCTTGGCCGGGAAGTTCGGCTTCTTCAAGGCTGGTTTCGATGTCTTGATCCATTAATGTTTCTAATTCAAACGCAGATAGGTTGCCGGTAGAGATAATTCGCAGGTAGTCACATATAAAGTCTATCAATTGTAGATCCATTGTGATTTTTGGGTAACGTAAAAATAGCTCACTGGCGCCAGGGTCTTCGACATCTTCTTCAATGGACATAAGGCCATTGCGACGGGCCTTGTTAAACAGCTCATAGAGCAGCGCGAGTAAATCCATATAGGTTTCTTGGCTATGCTTTTTACCGCCAAAGACGCCTATAACGGAGCGTCCAACAGATTTGATGAGGTGTGGGGGATTGGCAACAACAAAATTACCCAATGCCGCTCCTCCGATGATGAGTAGTTCAAAGGGTTGCCAGAGGGTTGCTAGGTCGCCATGGGACAGTACGTAGCCGCCAAAAACGCTTGCGCAAACAATGAAATAGCCAAAAAGTATTGCCATGAAAAGTAATGTGACCTGATTTTTTACTGCTGAATGGATTTCTTGGTTTATAGTTAAAGTTAAGGACAGCTTTGGTGATTTAACAAACTTATGTCGATACCTCTTCAACCTAAAGGTCTAGAAGCCTGGATAGATATCTTGGACGGCAGTTTATTGCCCGTAATTCCTGCCACTGCGCGGGTGTTGGGTCAATTAATGAAAGACCATGATGCGTCGTTACATGATATTGGGACGTTAATTGAGCAAGATCCTGTGATGACGGTGCACTTGATTCGAGAAGTAAACAGGGCGTTTTCTAAAAAGGCCGCCGGAACCTTAACCAATGTACACCATTGTGTTTCGTTATTAGGGTTGGATCGCGTTAAATCATTAGTAAAACAGTTTAAGGCGGTAAAGGGCGACCCAAATAGTAAGCGGGATATGACATACCTGCGAGCAATAATGCAAAGCCTGCATGCAGCGGAGCAGGCTAAGGCTTGGAATACCTTGCGTCATCAAGCGTCCCCAGAGCATGTGTATTTATCCACTCTAATGGCCGGTGTGCCTATGTGGTGTCTATGGCGTTTCGCTCATAAAGAGATGGCGATTATTAATACGTTGCAAAAGCGTGAGCGGATCCCTTCGGAGGAGGCGGAGCTTGCGGTGTTAGGCTGTACTCGTGAGAAAATCATTTTAGCACTTGCAAAGCGTTGGTGTTTTCCAAGTAATATTATCGATGCAATGGACGGTGAAACGCTGCCTTCTTACCGCTATTTAGCTCATGCGGTTAAAGAAGGGTTAACCGCGGTAAAACCTTCTTTGCCAAATAAGGATGAAACCGGTCGTATTGCCAACTCCCCGTCGTTCCCTGTGGCATTGGCAAATTGGTTAGTACAAGAGGCCAGTATTGATTGGTATTCTCGACAAACGTACCGTTGCTTGGCCATTATTGGTGCATACCTGGGAGTGCAACAAGATGAGGCTTGGCAGGTTATCCGTGGAGCTGCGTTACAAACATCTCAACAATTCCCCATTCCAGGAGTATTGACCCCTGCGGTGAGTTTGATATTCCCTCCAATGCCTGCCCAGCGACGCCGCATTCGTGCGGATAAATTGACTGAAGTCGTTGGCAAAATGAAGGAGGGAACTTCGGTAACGGCGGTTACACGAACGGCTAGTCGCTCTAAGGTTAAGCCTAAAATTGAGGTGAAACCAGAGCAAGCGCCAGAACCACAATTAAGTGCACAACACGTTGATGCCTCTATTGCAGATGCTCCTAATCGTGAGGCCCCTGCACCAGAGCCTATGGCGACTGCGCCGCTTGTGCCTTCAACGGCAAAATCTCCAGGGTTCAAAAATGAAATGAAACGCCGGGTATTTGAAAGTTACGTAAAACGATTGGTTAATGAAGTAGGGTATTTTTCTGCAGAACATGAGGTAATTCGTTGTACTGCAGATGTGTTATTTGATGTAACGGAGTTGCAGCGTGTTGTTATTGGGCTTGTGGATAGAAAGACTGCGATATTGCAAGGGTACTATGCAATAGGGTGTGAGGATTCACCGAGACTGGGTAAATTTACCACTGGTTTGCAGCCTCCGAATTTTTTCACCCAAATATTGCGTAAACCTCAAGCGGTTTGGGTGAATTCGGATCGCCCTAATGAGATAACGGGGTTGGTGCCGGGAGAATTCAAGCAGCTAACTCAGTCGGATGATTATATTGTGATGTCGGTGTTTAATGGTAAAGGGGCATTTGGCATTTTGTATGCTGATAAAGCCGCAAGCGGTAATCAAGGTATTAATGAAATGGAGCTAAAGGTATGTCGTTCTATTGCTAATGCCTCCAGTAAGCATTTGATTTTAATGGCAAAAAAACCAAAGAAAGGATGATTTAGCAAAAAGATGTGTCTTGTTGCATTTTGCGCTCGATTGGCGACATTTCTCTTCACATCCTTTACACTCCAGCCTTTATTCTCGGGGTGCAATTGTCGACCCCTCTTAAACCGTATTCTTGAGAAAGGTCTTAACATGACTGTAGATCCCATTGATTTACCTCTTCTAATTGAAGCTGAGGCGCTAGAGCCTCTACTAAAACACCCTCAGTTGCTTATAGTGGATTTATCAAAGAAGCAGTTATATTTTCGTTGTCATGTGCCTGGGGCTATCCATTTGGATTTCCCTACTTTGATGGGCGGTGCATCACCGGCTCCAGGGCTGTTACCGTCAGAAGAGCGCTTAACTGCGCTGTTCTCAGCTATTGGTTTAACCCCAGATACTCACGTTGTCGCTTATGATGATGAGGGTGGTGGTTGGGCGGGTCGATTGTTATGGACGTTAGAGGTGATTGGTCATAAGCATTATTCGTATTTGAATGGTGGGATTCATGCGTGGGTAAAACGCAGAATGGAACTTCAAAGCGAAGAAATGCACCCGACTCCGTCGGAATATACGGTCACGTTAGATCTTGCAGCGAGTGTGGATAAGCAATATTTAATGGACAATTTTGATCGAGATGATCTTGTTGTTTGGGATGCGCGCTCTTTGCAAGAACATACCGGTGAGAAAGTACTGACACCTCGTGCTGGACATGTTCCTGGTGCTGCGCACTATGAATGGACAACCGCGATGGATCAGATGGATGCTTTGCGCATTCGTGATTTAGAGGTAATACGAGAAGAGTTAGCCCAGCGTGGTATTACGGCAGATAAAGAAATCATTACCCACTGTCAAACCCATCACCGTTCTGGATTTACTTATCTGTTAGGACGTATATTGGGTTTTGAAAATATTAAGGCTTATCCTGGTTCTTGGTCTGAGTGGGGCAATGATCCTAATACACCCATTGAAATGAGCGATATTTAGCGTTCAGTCGAATAACTTATAATGAATCAAAAGAAGTATCTTATGAACGAAAAACTATCCGTATTACCACAATATATAGTACCGCAACATTGGTTGTCTCGATTGGCTGGTTTCGTGGCCGACTCTAAAATACCCATGGTTAAAGACACATTTATCCAGCAGTTTATTAAGATCTATGGCATTGACATGAGTGAGGCCATGGAGTCAGACCCAACGGCTTACGATACGTTTAATGATTTTTTTACACGTTCGCTAAAAGATGGCGCCAGAACAATCACTGAAGACGGTGTTGCCTGCCCTGCGGATGGAGCGGTGAGTCAGTTGGGTGAAATATCCAATGATCTAATTTTTCAAGCGAAAGGTCACCATTACCGGTTGGATCAATTGTTGGGGGGTAGTTATGAAAAAGCGGAACCCTTTAAAAATGGAAGCTTTGCGACTATTTACTTATCCCCGAAAGATTATCATCGGGTGCATATTCCATTTTCGGGTACGTTAAAAGAAATGACGTATGTTCCTGGTAAGTTATTTTCTGTAAATGGTAAAACTGCCAACCAAGTGCCTGCATTATTTGCACGTAATGAGCGAGTGGTTTGCACGTTTGATACAGAAGTAGGGCCAATGGTTGTTGTGTTGGTAGGGGCGATGATTGTTGCCAGTATAGAGACAGTTTGGGCTGGGTTAGTGACACCACCAAAACGCCAATTAAGTGTAAAAGATTATACCGAAGAAGGTCGCCAGCCGATTACTTTGGGGCGGGGTGATGAAATGGGACGCTTTAAACTAGGTTCCACTGCAATTGTGTTATTCCCAGAAGGAAAAATCAAATGGGATGAGCAACTGCATGAAGGCTCACCCGTAAGAATGGGGCAGCAGATAGCAACGTTATTGTAGATTACGCTAGTACTTGCATGTGCGGTTGTAGTGAGCATTCGTTAGCCACAGCTGCATATGTCTGTTTTAGTTGTTCATAAATTGGTTGAATCTATTATTGATGAGATGTGTTCTGACTTTTTATTTTGCTGGGTTATTGCCCATTGTACATGTTCATCAACTAACTCGGAATGTTGATTCAGACGTTGGGTTAGAGCTTCAACAATATTGACTGAATAGGGGGCGTTGCCTAATCCCACGGCAAGATTTCGTAACCAACGTTCATAACCGATACGTCGAATAGCGGAACCTTCTGTGTTGGATAAGAAGGTGGTTTCATCCCATAAAAATAACGCTAACAAATCTTGGTTATCAAGCTGGTGCCTTGGATGAAAGTCAGTTTCATCCGTTGCTTTTGCAAAACGGTTCCAGGGGCATACTAATTGACAGTCATCGCACCCAAAAACACGGTTGCCCATTTGTGATCGCAATGTTTCTGGAATAGGTCCTTTGAGTTCGATGGTGAGGTAGGAAATACACTTCCTCGAATCCACTTGGAACGGGGCTACAATGGCATTGGTAGGGCATTTATCAATGCAGGACTGACATGAGCCGCAATGATTGCTCACGGGTTCGTCAACCGGTAGCGGTAGATCAATAAATAGTTCGCCCAGGAAATACCAGGATCCCGCTTTGCGATTTAGTAGAAGTGAATTTTTACCAATCCACCCTAAGCCCGATTTCTCGGCAAGGGCTTTTTCCAATACTGGCGCGCTATCTACAAACGCTCGGTGACCAAATGGGCCAATGACTGTTTCGATTTGTTTGGCGAGTTTGGTTAAGCGCTTACGGATTAATTTGTGGTAATCCCGCCCAAGTGCGTAACGAGAAATATAGGCTTTATCTTTCTGTTTAAGAATGGATACCGTGTGAGTATCTTCAGGTAGGTAATCCATCCTTGCGGTGATAACTCTTATTGTACCTGGCTCCAATTCATCAGGGCGGCTTCGTTTAGTCCCGTGGCGTTCCATGTAGCCCATTTCGCCATGATATTGATTGTCCAGCCAACGAACTAAATGTTGTTCGTGTTCGCCTAGATTTACATCGGAGATACCTATTTGTTGAAAACCTAACTCCCTTCCCCATTGCTTTATGTCGAAGGTAAGTTGGGTGAGGTCGATGTTGGGTAGCTGGTTGGTCATAGATTTTGTCGTGTATACTCTTTTAAACTGATGAGTAATGAATCTGGTTATCTGAATTAGGTAACAGATGATAAATAAATGGATGGTTAATGTCGTGACGAATACCGTAACCAATACCGTAGCTAATACTGCAACGAGTACAGCAGCTAAGTATACCAAGCATCTTCCTAAAGTGCTCTATCGTGCAGAACAAGTAAGAGAGCTTGATCGGATTGCTATTGAAGAGAAGGGTATGCCCGGATTCTCGTTGATGACGAAAGCCGCAGAGGCTACGTATGTTGCGATGCAAAAATGCTGGCCAAATCATCGGTGTGTGACGGTGTTCTGTGGTGTGGGTAATAATGGTGGTGATGGTTATATTATTGCGCGTTTGGCCCAGCAAGCGGGTATTGAGGTTGTTGTGATACAGGTGGGTGAAGCCGCCAAGTTAACAGGTGATGCGTTAACGGCATATCAGCAGGTAATTGAAGAAGGTGTGAAGGTATGTTCTTTTGATGCTTTATTGGCGAATGAAAGTCATAGCGCCATTATGTCTGAGGGTGTTGTTGTTGATGCGTTACTTGGAACAGGCCTGAAGGGACAGGTTCGTGGTGAATATAAAGCGGCTGTAGAGCTTATTAATCGCTTATCAATACAAAGAGATATCAATGTATGTGCTGTTGATTCCCCCTCAGGGTTATGTGCAGATACGGGTTCTATTTTAGGTTGTGCTGTGAATGCTGACATCACTGTCGCCTATATAGGGTTAAAGCAAGGGTTGTTGACTGCAAATGGCCCTCAGCAATGTGGAGAGTTATTTTTTGCTGGATTGAACATTCCTGAATCAGTGCTGGAACAGGTAGAGCCTAGTACTGCACGTATAGACCGGCCTTATGTGGCTAAAGTACTCGGTAAGCGTGACCGTGGAGCGCACAAAGGAAGTTACGGGCATGTTGTGGTTATCGGTGGTGACCATGGTATGGGGGGGGCTGTGATGATGGCGAGTGAAGCTGCGCATTATGTTGGAGCGGGTGTTGTCACGGTATTAACTCGAGGGGAGCATATTGCGCCGTTGCTAAGTCGGCACCCAGAATGTATGGCATTAGATGCAGATACTCATAGTTCGACCATTGATGAAATTATTGCTAAAGCCACGGTGATTGTTGCAGGACCAGGGATTGGCAAAGGAGCTTGGGCAGTGAGCCTATTGCAAAAAGCGTTAATGACGGATATTCCTTTGGTGTTGGATGCGGATGGTTTGAATTTTTTAACCTCAGATGCTGGGGCGGTGTTTCGTCAGCGGGGGAATTGGGTGTTAACACCTCACCCAGGTGAGGCTGCTCGATTATTGCAGTGCAGTACCAAAGATATAGCGCTGGATCGGTTTCATTGTGTGCAGCAATTAAGTGATCGTTATAATGCGGTTGTTACGCTAAAAGGCGCTGGAACACTTATTTCTACAGGCGTTTCTACAGGCGCCTCCACAGAAATTGCCGCTGGAATAGTTGGACGTGTGCATCTGGCCAATGTTGGGAATCCGGGTATGGCTACTGCAGGTATGGGCGATGTATTGAGTGGCGTTATTGGTGGTCTGTTGGCTCAGCAGTTACCGTTGTTGGATGCAGCGAACGCTGGTGTTTGGTTGCACGGGAAAGCTGCGGATTGTGCAGTCAAAGAATCTGGTGAACGAGGCTTGCAGGCAACTGACTTATTCCCGTATATTCGCCGTTTGGTTAATGGGAAACAAACATTGTGCAAGCACATATGAAGGAATTCTCTGTACTGGTTACTTCAGAAGACGAACTTGTCGCTTGCGGTGAGCAGCTAGGAAAGGCACTAAATGGAGGTCTTGTTGTCTATTTACGAGGTGACTTAGGTGCGGGGAAAACTACGTTTAGTCGAGGAGTGCTGCATGCATTTGGGCACCAAGGCCCCGTAAAAAGCCCGACTTATACACTGGTTGAGCCTTATGGGTTTAGTGAGGTTACTGTTTATCACTTTGATTTGTATCGCATTGCTGACCCGGAAGAACTAGAGTTCATGGGGATTCGTGAATATTTTGATCAAAATAGCGTCTGTTTGTTGGAATGGCCAGACAAAGGAGAAGGCGTTATTCCTAAACCTGATGTAGAATTAACCATAGAGAAACGCAGACAAACACGATATTTACAGTTCTCGGGGGAGAGCGAGAGGGGGCAGGCTGTTGTTGCATTGGTGGCGGCATCGCTAACAACTCAATGATGAGTTCGAAGGTCTCATCTGGCAGGTAAATATCCATAAAAATAGGTGTTGGAGTGTTAAGGCAGTTTTTAAGCAAAATAATCAGTTTGTGTACCGTTAGCAGGTATCGAGAAGCTAACCCGAAAGTGTCAGGCCGTGCCTGGGTATTGGCAACGCTTGTGCTGTTTTCGACGATTGTTTCTGCAAGTGAAAAGATTGATAGTGTTCGTGTTTGGCAGGCACCAGATAGTACGCGGGTGGTATTCGATCTTTCTGGGCCAGTGGCTCATAGTATTTTTACACTTGATAAACCCGACCGGGTTGTTATTGATCTTAAAGGTACTCTTCGTACAAAAGCGCTGTTTAGTATTGATCTAAAAGATAGCTCGATTGCTAAAGTTCGCAGTGCCATGCAAAACAAGCAGGATTTACGGGTGGTTTTGGATTTAAAAACACCCCTTAAACCCAAGAGTTTTTTATTAAAACCCAATGCTCAATACGGACATCGACTGGTGCTTGATTTGGAAGGCTCTGTAGCGTCAGTGAAGGCAGGTAATGCTGCTTCGTCAAAAACTGTAAGTACTGCAACGCCGATCAAGAAACAGCAAAAACGTGTTGCTGGTGGGCGAGATATTATTGTGGCCATTGATGCAGGTCACGGGGGAGAAGATCCCGGTGCTATCGGAGGCAAAGGAACGCGAGAAAAAATCGTCGTATTCAAAATTGCCAAATCCCTGCAGACTGAACTCAATAAGCGAAAAGGTATTCGTGCGGTGTTAACCCGAAAGGGTGATTACTTCCTTAAATTAAAGACGCGTCGAGAAATAGCTCGTAAAAAGCTGCATGCGGATATTTTTGTATCGATTCATGCAGACGCCTTTAAAAATGGCAAAGCCAGTGGGGCTTCGGTATTTGCTTTATCACGTAGAGGGGCAACAAGCACCTTGGCGCGCGTGTTAGCTGAGCAAGAAAACCAAGCGGACGTGATTGGTGGCGTGAGTTTAGAGGATAAAGATGATGTGTTGGCCGGTGTGTTGGCAGATCTAGCAATGGAAGGCAGTATGGAGCACAGCTTAACAGTAGGTAAATATGTGTTAGGTGAGATGGGGCGGGTTACTAAATTGCATAAAAAGCATATTGAACAGGCAGGGTTTGCCGTATTAAAGTCTCCTGATATTCCCTCTATTTTAATTGAAACGGGCTTTATTTCTAATGCAAAAGAAGAGAGGAATCTAAACTCCAGTGCCCACCGCAAGAAGCTTTCGAAGGCGATTACCAAGGGTATTACAAAATACTTTGAACAACATCCACCTCCTGGTAGTAAGATAGCGTTACGTAAATCGACGGAGGCGCTGTATGCAAAACATACTATTCGGCGGGGTGAAACCTTGTCAAAAATAGCCAATCGTTATCAGGTTAGTTTGGCAACTCTACGGCGTGTGAACGCGATGTCTCAAGTTGATATTATTAAAATCGGTCAAACGATACGTATTCCTAATTCATAATTTCAATTCCTTAATGTGATAGCCAATAAGTTAAAGCATGCTTATGGCCACCAATAGTCAGATTTTCTATGAGTAAAATAAATAAATTAAGCCCTCGCTTGGCAAATCAGATTGCTGCGGGTGAGGTGGTGGAGCGTCCTGCTGCGGTTGTAAAAGAGCTGCTAGAGAACAGTGTTGACGCTGGAGCAACACGTTTGGAAGTGGATGTCGAACAAGGTGGCATCAAGCTTATCCGGATTCGTGATAATGGTTGTGGTGTACATAAAGATGATTTACCGCTCGCTATGGCGCGACATGCCACCAGTAAAATTCATGACTTGGATGACTTGGAAGGTGTGGAAACCTTAGGTTTTCGTGGCGAGGCGTTAGCAAGTATTAGTTCCGTTTCTCGATTGAATATGACCTCTAGTGAGGAAAATTCAGGTAGCGGTTGGAAAGTGGTAACGGAAGGGCGAGATATGGAAGCCCAAGTATTGCCCGCGGCTCACCCTCAGGGAACTACCGTTGAAGTAAGGGACTTGTTTTTTAATACGCCAGCGCGAAGAAAGTTTTTACGTAAAGAGAAAACAGAATTTGGCCATTTGGATGATGTGGTTAAGCGATTAGCATTAAGTCATTTTAATGTGGCATTTACAGTGCGCCATAACCAACGTGTTGTTCACAGTTTAAAAGAAGCGAAAACAGAAGCGGAAGAGGATCGAAGGGTTGCTAGTATTTGCGGCCCTAATTTCATTCAAAATGCGGTGCGTGTTGATACTGAAATATCTGGCTTGCGTTTGTGGGGGTGGATGGGGTTGCCCACGTTTTCTCGAAGCCAAGCAGATTTGCAGTATTTTTTTGTTAATGGGCGCCATGTAAGAGACAAGGTGGTAACTCATGCGGTGCGCCAAGCATATCGCGATGTGTTGTATCACGGGCGACATGCGGCGTATGTGTTGTATTTTGAGTTAGACCCAAAAGGAGTGGATGTGAATGTGCATCCCACCAAGCATGAAGTGCGCTTTCGAGAGACAAGGCAGGTTCATGATTTCTTATTCCGAAGTTTGCACCGTGCTATTGCTGAGGTGACACCTGAAGATACCTTGGCAACTGATGATGTATTAGCTGAAAGTGACACACCGCAAGGTCAAGTTATTGGTGAGTTTCGCGAGCAAACAGCATTGGGGTTGGGTCAAGGTGGCGCACTGGAAAGCCAAGTGGCAGCCCCTGCATATTATTCGTCGGCTAATCATGCGTCAGGCGTTGCCCCTGTTCGCGAGACAATGCAAGCCTACGGAGCGTTACATGAAGGTGCAGGTACGGCTGGGGCCGTTGGGTTGGCAGAAAGTGCGATACAGCATGATGTTCATGCTGGCGTACCTTCTAATGATGATGTGCCTCCTTTGGGGTATGCGGTTGCTCAATTACATGGCATTTATATTTTAGCTGAAAACCAAGATGGATTGATTGTTGTTGATATGCATGCCGCTCATGAGCGAGTGACGTACGAGCGGATGAAAGTTAGTTGGCACAGCCAGAGTATGAAGTCTCAGCCACTGCTTGTTCCTGTGAGTATGGCTATCAGTCGTGGTGAAGCAGAGCTGGCGGAAGATAGTCGTGACCTATTTCAGCGTCTTGGGCTTGACGTGGAGCGTATGGGACCAGAAACGTTATTAGTGCGTCAAGTACCGGTTTTTTTAAGAGATGCAAATGTAGAAGCGTTGGTGAGGGATGTGATTTCGGATATTAAAACCCATGGCTCAAGTGATCGTGTTGAGGGGAGAGTGAATTCGTTGCTAGGTACGATGGCCTGTCACGGGTCGGTGAGAGCAAATCGTAAGTTAACAATCCCTGAAATGAATGGTTTGTTGCGGGACATGGAGCGTACAGAGCGCAGTGGCCAGTGTAATCATGGTAGGCCTACATGGACGCAAATGAGCATGAAAGACCTTGATAAATTGTTTTTACGGGGGCGTTAGATGATCACTAAACCTCCAGCTATTTTTCTTGCAGGCCCAACGGCTTCTGGTAAAACGGCGCTGGCTTTAGAATTGGTAAAGCGTTTCCCTGTGGAAATTATTAGTGTTGATTCAGCCTTAATATACCGGGAAATGGATATTGGTACTGCTAAGCCTGATGCTGAGATGTTGGCTCAAGCGCCACATCGATTGATTGATTTTCTAGACCCATCTGAAACCTATTCCGCATCCGACTTTCGTGACGATGCGTTAGCAGCGATGAAAGAAATTACCAATAAAGGAAAAATTCCCCTCTTGGTAGGGGGAACCATGTTGTACTTCAAGGTACTAAGGGAAGGTATTGCAACGCTGCCTTCTGCTGATGAGTCTATTCGCACCGCTATTAAAGCTGAGGCTGCTCGGGATGGTTGGGGTGCTTTGCATCAACAATTAATGCAGGTAGACCCTGTTGCTGCTGAGCGTATACATCCTAATGATCCGCAAAGGATTGAACGTGCCTTAGAGGTGTATCGAGTGTCCGGTAAGTCACTCACGCGATGGCATCAGGAACAGAAAGATAAGGGAAGTGACGAGTCTTGGGGGGGGGACAAAGGAGCTTTTCCTTATGATGTGACCTCAATTGCCGTATGCCCGAATGATCGATCTCGATTGCATGAACGTATAGCGCAACGTTTTCATATCATGCTTGAGCAGGGTTTTATGGACGAAGTAAAACGTTTGTACGCCAGGGGAGACTTAGATCCGAGCATGGCATCGGTTCGTGCTGTGGGTTATCGTCAAGCCTGGGATTGCTTAGAAGGGAAACTGAGCTACGATGAAATGGTAGAGAGAGGAATCATTGCAACCCGTCAACTGGCCAAAAGACAGATAACGTGGTTGCGTAGTTGGCATGATTTGCACTGGTTTGACTCAGAAGATCCAGATTTTACAGAAAAGGTCTTGAAAATTCTGCCGCTGGCCCCCATCCTACGCTAGCCGATGAAATTCCAGGTTTCTGGAATAACTTTGTTCATTTTGAACATATTTAGCCCTCATATTTAGGGCAATGCTTTTAAAGGAGACGACTATGTCTAAAGGTCATAGCTTACAAGACCCATTTTTGAACGCCTTGAGAAAAGAGAGAATCCCAGTATCTATCTTTTTGGTAAATGGTATTAAACTGCAAGGCCAAATTGAATCATTTGATCAGTATGTTGTGTTATTACGTAACACGGTAAACCAGATGGTATACAAACATGCGATTTCTACCGTGGTACCAGCGCGCAACCCTCGTAATGAACGAGCAGATCAGCCTGCTGGGCACGAAACTCATGATATGGGCGAATAATCTCTGTTGAGGTTATTGCCACTGGTATCATTACCTAGAATATCATCAAAATTGCTATTACTGCTTACAGCTCGCTGGTCTGCAGGTTTTTTTGGATCCTAAGTAGATTAGTAAATGGAATCATTATTTGATCGCCCAAAACAGGGCGAGAGAGCTGTATTAGTACATATCGACTTCTCTTCAAACAAGGGTAGTCGTGAAGATCCTGATGAATTTGAAATGCTCGTGGACTCTGCAGGAGCAGAGTGCACGAGCATTTTGCGTGGCTCCCGCCAGAAACCGGACGCTCGATTTTTTATAGGCTCCGGTAAAGCGCGAGAACTAGCGCAGCAAGTCGAAGAAGACGAAGCTGATCTGGTTATTTTTAATCATATTTTATCCCCTTCCCAAGAGCGCAACCTTGAGCAAGAACTCAAATGTCGAGTGTTGGATCGTACTGGTCTGATCTTGGATATTTTTGCGCAACGAGCCCGAACTTTCGAGGGTAAGTTACAGGTAGAGCTTGCTCAATTGGAGCATTTGTCGACACGTTTGATACGTGGTTGGACGCACTTAGAGCGCCAAAAAGGCGGGATTGGTTTACGTGGGCCGGGCGAGACGCAGTTAGAGACGGATCGTCGCTTGTTACGAGCAAGAATTAAGGCCATTCATAAGCGCTTGGATAAGGTAAGGAAACAGCGTGACCAAGGCCGTCGTTCCCGCAAAAAGGCGGAAGTGCCGACGGTTTCGTTAGTGGGGTACACCAACGCCGGAAAATCAACACTATTTAATCATCTCACTACATCTGAAGTGTTCGTGGCGGATCAGTTGTTTGCGACGCTGGATCCTACATTGAGGCGCTTAGACGTTGAGGATGTTGGGGCGGTGATTATGGCGGATACCGTGGGGTTTATTCGTGATTTACCCCATAAGCTTGTTGAGGCGTTTCGAGCTACGTTGGAAGAAAGCAAAGAAGCCGATTTATTGCTGCATGTTGTGGATGCTTGTGCTGAAGAGCGTGCTGAGAATATTTTTCATGTGAATGAAGTGTTACGTGAAATAAAAGCGGACTCTGTTCCCGTATTAATGGTGTACAACAAGATTGATTTGATGGGTGATGTGAAGCCTCGAATTGATTTTGATGACGAAGGTGTCCCTCAAGCGGTTTGGATGTCTGCCAAAACGGGAGTAGGAACGGATTTGTTTTTTGAGGCGCTGTCACTTCGTGTTGGTCGAAAATTGGTCGATGGGACGGTGTGTTTGACGCCTGCGATGGGGCAGCTAAGATCGTTATTTCATCAATTGGGCGTGGTGAACGAAGAAAGTTACGATGAGATAGGAAATACGGTGCTTGATATCCGATTACCAGAGAAAGAATTCCAGCAGGCCTTGAAAAAAACAAATTTAACCGCACTACAGATTGGATTCGAATAAAAAAACTGTTGGTGTTGTGGGTATCCCCGAGAACGTGCTGAGTTAACAATACCCTTTCAGAAATTGCAAAAATCGAATCCATGCGTGCTCGGCTGCGGCGTCCTTTCCGCACTGTCATTCTAGGATTGGTTCTGAAAAGGCATTGCTAATTCAACACTAACCGCTAGATTTGCGGGTGTTAAATTTTGGCATCTCGTTGAATAGTGACAATATCAAATTAAAAGAGTAAGTTATCCGGCGAAACTACATTTGCTGATCGTTTAATTACTGAACAACTGGAGACACCTATGGCCTGGAATGAACCTGGCGGTGGTAATAAAAATAACCAAGACCCTTGGCGTGGTAAGAATGATCAAGGGCCACCTGATCTTGATGAAGTATTAAAAAAACTTCAGGAGCGCTTTGGCGGTTTGCTTGGCGGTGGTGGTAATAGTGGCAAAAATGGTGGCGGCGGTTTTGGCCTGATCGTTTTGGTGGCTGTTGTTGCGTCAATCATATGGGGTGTTTCTGGCTTCTACCGTGTAGAGCAAGCAGAAAATGCTGTTGTGCTGCGCTTCGGGGAACTTCACGAAACGGTTGGTGCTGGTTTGCATTGGAATCCACCGCTCATTGATACGGTTCGTAAGGTCGATGTGATCCAGATTAATTCCTTTAACATGGAAGCTACTATGTTAACGGAAGATCAGAATTTGGTGGCTATCGGTTTGGTTGTTCAATACAAAGTAAGCAATCCAACGGATTTCTTTTTGGAATCCAATAGCCCTCAGGAAGCGTTGCGTCATTCAACGGAAAGTGCGCTTCGTCATGTGGTTGGTGGAACCAAGATGGACAGTGTAATTACTGAAGGTCGAGGTGTTATGGCGGTTGATGTGCAGCGTAGGTTGCAGGAATATCTAAATCGCTATAAATCGGGTTTATTGGTTACCAAGGTGAACATCGAGGATGCTCATCCACCAAATGAAGTGAAAGCGGCATTTGATGATGTCATTAAAGCGAAAGAAGACGAAGAGCGCGTTCAGAACGAAGCGCAGACCTATGCTAACGGTATTATTCCCGAAGCTCGTGGTCAGGCAAAGCGTATGAAAGAAGAAGCATTAGCCTACAAAGCAGAAGTGGTTTCACGGGCAACGGGTGAGGCAACGCGATTTGAAAAGCTTCTAACGGAATATAGTAAGGCGCCTGAAGTGACGCGTCGTCGTTTGTACCTTGAAACAATGGAACAGGTCTATGCCAATACTTCAAAGGTAGTGGTTGATGTGGAAGGTGGAAACAACATGATGTATCTACCGTTGGATAAGATGATGGCGGGAGGCGCTGTTGCAGCACAGTCAGTAAGACAACCTGTTGCGTCGAAACAGCAGCCAGGAACAAGCTCTGAGGGTTCTACTGACCTTCGTGGTATGGATCGGTTGCGTCAAGTGCGTGAGAACAAGCGTTGGGAGGCAAGATAATGAATACTAAAAGTTTAATCAGTTTGTTGCTGATTGGTGTTGTGGTGTTGGTTGGCTCTATGTGTTTGTTTACGGTTGGGCAGCATCAGCGTGGTTTGTTATTGCGTTTTGGTGAAATTGTTCAAGATGACTTACAGCCTGGGTTACATACCAAATTGCCATGGGATGAGTCTAGAATCTTTGATGGCCGTGTTATGTCGCGTGATTTGCGCCCTGAAGAGTATCTGACAAAAGAGAAGAAGCGATTAATCGTAGACTCTTTTGTTATGTGGCGTATTACTGATGTGACCAAATTCTACACCTCTACAGGTGGCGGGTTGGAGTCTCAAGCGGAAGCGTTGATATCACCTCGTGTAAATGAAGGCTTACGTAATAAGTTCGGTGAGCGATCTGTATTTGATGTGGTCTCGGGTGAGCGCGAGTCTTTGATGGTCGAGTTAACGAAAGAAGTCGACCTCAAAACACAAGAAGAATTTGGTATCGAAGTGATTGATATTCGAGTGAAGCGCATAGATTTGCCGCCTAGCGTTAGTGGGTCGGTATATCAACGTATGCGAGCTGAACGGCAACGAGAAGCGCGTGAGCATCGCTCTCAAGGTAATGAACTGGCGGAAGGGCTGCGAGCAGACGCAGATCGTCAGCGTACGGTTATCTTGGCAACAGCCTTTAGTGAATCTGAAGTTGTCCGTGGTACCGGTGATGCTGAGTCGGCAGCTGTATATGCTAATGCTTATAATAAGGACAAAGAGTTTTACGGCTTTTTCCGTAGCATGCAGTCTTACCGTACCGTATTTAATGATAAATCGGATGTGTTAGTGGTTGAGCCCAAAGGAGATTTCTTTGAGTATATGACCAGTAAACCGAAATAACTGCGATGCGAATGTGAACAAAAGCACAGTTATATTCGCCCCGGGACTATGTCCCGTGGTATCATAAGGAAACCGGGTTTTGGCCCGGTTTTTTTATGGCTACAGATAACGTAACTTGCCATAAACATCGCTGGAAGCGTGTTTTTTGCGCTCAACTGCTTGATTTATAAAGATAAAGATTGGAAGAAATTCAATGTCCATTGCCGATAGATGGTTGTTGCCAGATGGGGTCGAAGAGACTCTTCCTGCCCAAGCTGCGTGCCTGGAAGGTTTACGCCGCGAGTTATTAGACTTATACCGTAGTTGGGGGTATGACTTAGTTATCCCTCCTTTGGTGGAGTATTTGGAGTCACTGCTTATAGGGGCAGGAAACGACTTAGCATTGCAAACCTTTAAATTGACGGACCAAAGTACGGGTCGGTTAATGGGGGTGCGCGCAGATATGACCCCTCAGGTTGCTAGAATTGATGCCCATACGTTAAACCGTGAAGGGCCGACTCGTTTGTGTTACGCCGGGGATGTGCTGCATACCAAGCCAAAATCACTAACAGCATCCCGCAGTGCCATGCAGGTTGGTGTTGAGCTATTTGGTCATGATGGTGTTGCCAGTGATATCGAAGTCATTATGTTGATGCTTGATACGTTGACGCTGACGGGCTGTGAAAAAGTTCATTTGGACCTCGGACACGTAGCGATATACCGAGTATTGGCTGAAATGGCAGAATTGGATGACGCTCAAGAGATGGCGTTATTTGACATCTATCAGCGTAAGTCTGTGCCTGAGTTAGCTGAATTCTTGGATGCTAACCTTGCAGACTCACCATTAAAAGATAAATTTATTACATTATCTGAATTGTCCGGTAGTGATGGCGTTTTGGCTAAAGCCAAAGCGGAGCTTGGGCCTGTATCTGAGGTGCTCGCACAAGCTATTGATGATTTGATGACAATTGCTGCTGCTATTCGTGAGCGGCGTCCCGAGGTTGCTTTGTACTTTGATCTGGGTGAATTGCGTGGATACCACTATCACACAGGGCCTGTATTCAGTGCCTATTTGCCAACAGTCGGTCACTCTGTTGCGAGTGGTGGTAGGTATGATCACATAGGTGAAGTTTTTGGCCGAGCGCGTGCTGCCACAGGGTTCAGTACGGATTTGGCGAGTTTAATTAAAATTAAGCAGCAAACACCGAGTGTTTCAGCTCAGCTGGTATTTGCGCCCGATAATGAAGATGCCGCATTGCAACGCGAAGTTGCTCATTTGCGACAGCAAGGTGTGAGAGTTGTTGCGGGTTTGCCTGGACAGAAAGTAACAGCAGAAGATATGGACTGCACTCATCAACTTAAGTTACAAGATAATCGTTGGGTAATATGTAGTTTATAAGTACGCGGGCGGTCGCTAATGTTATGTATATTTGAGGTGATGTAATGAATGTATTACATGCTTCATGTGAATTTTTGATAATTGTAAATAGAGATACAGAAAAATGGGTAAAAATGTAGTCATTCTTGGCACCCAATGGGGTGATGAAGGCAAAGGGAAAATTGTTGATTTGCTGACGGATCGCGTTACTTGTGTTGCACGATTTCAAGGTGGACATAACGCCGGTCATACATTGGTTATTGATGGTGTTAAAACAGCGTTGCACCTAATACCGTCAGGTATTCTTCGTGACAATGTAAAGTGTTTGATTGGTAATGGTGTTGTGGTTGCACCTGATGCATTGCTCAAAGAAATTAAAATGCTGGAAGATCGAGGCGTGCCAGTTCGAGATCGTTTGCAGATTAGTCCAGCTTGCCCGTTAATATTGCCTTATCATGTAGCTTTAGACCAGGCGCGTGAAATTGCACGAGGCAAGGCGAAAATAGGTACTACAGGACGTGGAATTGGGCCTGCTTACGAAGATAAAGTTGCACGTCGTGGTATTCGATTAGGCGACCTTTATCATCCAGAGCGTTTTGCCGCTAAGCTTGCTGAAGTGTTGGATTATCATAACTTTGCACTTGAGCACTATTACAAGGTTGATACCATTGATTACCAGAAGGTACTCGATGAGACGTTGGAAATGGCTGAGAGCATTAAAAGTATGGTGGCGGATGTCACTGACATATTGCACCAGCACAGGATTGCTGGCGATAATATCCTTTTTGAAGGCGCTCAAGGTACGTTACTAGATATTGATCATGGTACTTACCCATTTGTTACTTCTTCTAACACCAGTGCTGGCGGTACTGCAACGGGAAGTGGTTTCGGTCCGTTATATTTAGATTATGTATTAGGTATTACAAAAGCCTACACTACGCGTGTTGGGTCTGGTCCGTTTCCTACAGAGCTGTTTGATGAGAATGGTGAGCATTTAGCAGAGAAAGGCCATGAATTTGGTACGACTACCGGTCGCGCCCGTCGTTGTGGTTGGTTTGATGCGGTGGCGTTGCGACGTTCAATGCAAATTAACTCAGTATCAGGTTTGTGTTTGACCAAGCTTGATGTGCTTGACGGCCTGGAGGTTATTCGAATTTGTATTGGCTACAATGATGAAAATGGAAACCCTGTAGATCTTTTCCCTATTGATGCGGCAGATTATGATGGGTTGCAGCCAGTATATGAAGATATGCCAGGTTGGTCTGAAACAACGTATGGCGTAAAAACGATGGATGGCCTGCCTCAAGCAGCACGAAACTATATTGCTCGCTTAGAAGAGGTTGTTGGTGTTCCTGTTGATATCGTATCGACTGGCCCGGATCGAGTGGAAACGATTGTTTTGAATCACCCTTACTAAGCTATTTCTTCGTTACCTTCTCTAGGGGTTGCGAAGAGAAAAGCCCTGATACTTAACGGTGTCAGGGCTTTTTTATCTGTCTTTTTCGTTGTTGCCTATTGGTAGTGTATTTTTCTAGTGCCGATAAATACGTGCTGGGTATTTGGCTGAGGTCGGGTGGTTTCAGTCCGGTTTGCTTTTGTGTGCAAGGGTGTGGGCGTGACCTTCCCAGTGTTGGCCGTCAAATTTAATAATATTGATGGTGCTAGGTTGCTCATCTAGGCAGCGTACGTTGATGTCCATGCCATCAGGGTTGGAGCGGGGGATGTAAAAAGATTTTATTCCACATGTATTGCAAAAATAGTGTTGAGCGACACCGGTATTATAGGTGTAAGTTGTAATGTGGTTTTTTCCTGTTAGCAGGGTGAATTTATTTATGGGGACAATTAAATGAAGGAACCCCGTTTTTAAGCAAATGGAGCAATTACAGTCTTCCACGTCGACCTTGTCAGGGGCTTCTACTTGAAAGGTGACGGCTTTACAGTGACAGCTGCCGTTATAGATCATGATTTTCTTCTTGTTGGATGCGCCAAAGTTTTGCGTAGGTGCCATTGGTTGAGAGTAGTTTAGTATGGCTGCCTTGTTCTACGACGCGGCCCCGGTCTAGGACAATTATTTTGTCAGCGTCGATGATGGTGGATAGTCTATGGGCTATTACGAGGCTGGTATAGCCTTCAGTGATTTCTTTCATAGCCTTTAAAATGGCTTGTTCTGATTTACTGTCCAGTGATGATGTTGCTTCATCAAACACTAGGATTGGTGGGCGTTTAAGAATGGCGCGAGCAATGGCGACACGTTGTTTCTCGCCTCCTGATAATTTTAGGCCGCGTTCTCCCACAATAGTTGCGGTGCCTTTAGGTAAGTCTTCAATAAATCGATCCAGATGAGCCATTCGAATGGCGTTTGCGACGTCTTCGTCGGATGCGTTGGGGCGGCCGTAACGTACATTTTCTAAAATACTATTATTAAACAATACGGTGTCTTGAGGTACGATTCCAATGGCACGACGCAAGGAATCTTGCGTGACATTAATGATGCTGTGTCCATCAATGCTAATGTTTCCCTGTGAGGGGTCATAAAAACGAAATAGTAATTTTACTAAGGTCGACTTTCCAGATCCGCTTTCGCCGACAACAGCAACTTTGCTTCCGGGTGCTACGGTGAAGCTGATGTCCGTTAATATTGCTCGCTCTTTTTGATAGTGAAATGATACCTTATTAAAACTGATTGAGCCTTGGTTTACTTGAAGTGTTGTGGCGTCATCGCAATCGTTTACATTGGATTTTCTTTTTAGTAAATCAAACATTTTTTCAATGTTTGCTAAGGAGCCTTTGATTTCCCGGTATACAAACCCTAAAAAATTCAACGGGATAAATAGCTGCATCATAAATGCATTGATCAGTACAAAATCACCGATTGTCATGCTGCCATTTGCTGTGCGTGTTGCTGCTAGTGCTAACATACTTGTCATTGCGATGGCGATGATCATTGCCTGGCCGGAGTTTAAGGCAAATAAGGTCAGGCGGTTTTTGCGTTTGGCTTTTTCCCATGTGGCTAGCTCTTGGTCGTAACGGTCGGCCTCATAGTTTTCGTTGGTGAAGTATTTGACGGTTTCATAATTTAGTAAACTGTCAACTGCACGTGAGTGGGTGGCAGAGTCGGCTTCGTTGACTTCACGTAAAAACCGGGTGCGCCATTCAGTGGCCAATATAGAGTAAGTAACATAAAGAATGACGGAAATAAGGGTGATCGCAGCAAAAGCGATTCCGTAGTTATAAAATAGTAAACCAACGACCAATAACACTTCTACGAGTGTGGGAACAATGTTAAATACCATAAAACGCATTAAAAAGTTAATGCCAGTGGTACCGCGCTCTAAGTCACGAGATAACCCACCGGTTTTTCTATCTAAGTGAAAGTCGAGATCAAGTCGATGTAAGTGTTGAAAAGTTTGTAAGCTGATTCGTCGAATTGTGCGCTCAGTAACTCTGCCAAACAATGTGTCTCGAAATTCATTGAGTAATACATTGATGAATCGAACTGCTCCATAGGCAGCTACTAAGCCTAGAGGGACTGTGATTAAAGCATTTGAGGTGGGGGCTGAGCTGTCTAGAGTATCAACAATATCTTTGAGGAAAAAGGGGATGCTGATACTGGCAAATTTTGCGAGCAAAAGGCAGGTTACGGCTAGAAATACGCGTATTCTAAATTCTAGGAAATAGGGCCACAATAACGTTAATACATGCCACTTCATTCCTGTGCCTGGTTCTACTACATGGTGCCCGTGGCGCATATTGTACTCCTCAAGTTCGATCGACTGGCTATATTAATTGGGTTGTGGAGTAAAGGCTAATATTAACTATGGAATAAAGTGTAACGTTGCGGTTGTTTGTTTGTTTGGAGTGTTTGTTATCGCTGCTTGTTGCATTGTTTTCTTGTGTTGTTAATTATTTGCTGTGTGACGCCTTCTTTTTCAAAGCTAGTAATGGCTTTATTTATCGTTTTGAGTAATGTTTTCCATTCAGGGGCCTTTTTGGAAACAGCATAATATAGGCTGTTGTATTGTAGTGGGGGCTCGACAACTTCAATACTATTGAGGATAGATTTCTTTGCTTTTTCAGATAAATGATTTCCAGTTCTGACGCTGAAAAAGATCACCGATGGGTCACCAACGATATAGTCTATCCTTCCTTTAGATAACTTGATGGCGTTCATTAGGTCGTCTACGGAATTATCGATGCGAAAAAAACCGCTATCCATTAATGCGTCAAACTCAGGGGTGTTTTGATAACCTCTTACAACGCCAATGCTCTGTCCTTTTAGTGTGCTTAATTCTCCTTTGAATGGCGACTTGAAGTCTTTGCGTTTGAGTAGGGCGATAGGGCCGCCGGGAATTGCTAAGGATAAGGCGAGGTGATCTGTTCGTTTGGTATTTTTGATGACGTCTGAGGGAGCCGCGGGTTCAATAAAATATTCTGGGAATAGTATGTCTACCCGGCCTTTCTCTGCCATGGAAATAGTTCTTGCCCAAGGGTAGAAACTAATGGTGACTTCGTAACCTTGGCTTGTAAGTAGGGCAACCGTTAATTGCTGAACCCAGCCTTGGTTACAGATATCTTGACCGATATAGGGTGCCCATTCTAGCGTGCTGAGACTGACTTTTTTCTTGGCCCCTGCGTTAAATACATAGGTGTTCTTGATGCCTTGACCTTGGATATGGTAATCCTTGCCCATGTGCTGGAAGTTGACATTAATAGTCTCGGGATGTGCTGATGCCGGAATAGCCGCGGCTAGGGCGCTACTCACGAAGAATGTGCTGAAAAATAGACATATTAACCGCAGTTTTTTTGAGAATAGGGACAGGTAAGTTTTTGCAAGTATGGACATCAAAATTTTAGCCTTCTCCTGCGGGTGAATATTTGGAATAGCTTCTTTATAGAATAGACGGTTTTTTGGTTATGTGAGTCGAGTAATGGGCATCGCGATGAGCCCGTTCGTCATGGGCCAGTGGAATGTGACCATGTTATTCTCTTGAGCGCTATTTATGGTGTCCTATATGAATTTCAATCCAGGAGTTAAATTGTGTTAATCCCAGAAGTTTTTTCCATTATTGACCCACATATTCATCAGTGGGATTTGGTGAATACTCCAAGAATATTGTCCTGGCCAAAGAAACTGCTGGGTTGGAATCAATCTTTATATGAATCTTTGGTGACGCTAGGGGCAAATAAGGCTGATAAAGACTATGTAGGTAATATTAGTCATGTTGGTTATGACTATCTGCCGGTGAACTATGCTGCTGACCGGGGGCAATTGAATATATCTCATGTGGTGCATGTTGAGGCTGGGTGGAGGGATAATTCGGGTTTTGGTCCTGTTAAGGAGACGCAATGGGTGGCGTCTTTGTTTTCTGGGCGAAGGGAGCCGTCGCTAGGGGGGATTGTAGGACACTTGGATTTGAGGGGGGATAATGTTGATGCGGTGTTGGCTGCTCATAAACGTGCCAGCTCGAAGTTGGTGGGAATACGACAGATGTTGGCGTGGGATGCTGATAAGTCTATTATGCGGTTTTGTGATCAGTCTAAAATGTCGCAAGATCCTAAATGGAGGGCAGGGTTTGATCTGTTGGAAAAGTATGACTTGTCTTTTGATGCGTGGTTTTTTCATCACCAGTTAGATGAGATGGTGATGTTGGCAAAAGCGTACCCTAATACGACGTTTATTTTGGGGCATATGGGGACGCCGATAGGTTTAGGTGGGGAGTTTGCTTCTTATGGTGGTTCTGATGTTGCTAGGAGTCGAGTGTTGGGTTTGTGGCAGGAGGGGATGGCGAAGGTCGCTGAGTGTCGGAACGTTTTGGTGAAGTTGTCTGGGTTTTTTATGCCTGTGGTGGGCTGGGGGTATCATTTGCGGGATCAGCCGCCTTCATTAGCTGAGGTGGTTGATGATCTTCGGCCGATGGTGGAGTTTGTAGTTGGGCAATTTGGGGTTGATCGCTGTATGTTTGCTTCAAATTTTCCGATGGATAAGGTCTCGATGTCGTTGGAGGTGTTGTATGACGTTTATTGGTCCCTTTGTGAGGGGTTAAGTGATGAGGATCGGGTGAAGTTGTTTCGTGATAATGCGAAGAGTTGTTATAAGATTGTTGGTTAGGTTTGGCGATGTGTTAGTGATGGCTAGTATTAGAGTGATTAGAGCGTTGTAATCGACTGGAGCGTGATGTATTAACAATATCCGTTCAGAAATCGCTAAAGATCGCATCCATGCGTGCTCGACTGCGGCGTCCGTGCCGCAGACGTTTCTGAACGGATATTGTTAATACATCACTTGTTGCTGGGTTATAGATTATTGGATTCTTTGGGGTTTTGAAAAGCTCACCTTAACTTAGATATAGTCGGCAATTTTTTAATGTTACCTGGTTCGGTAGTGTTTTTTTTATAAGCGAGAAGCCGTTTAGTTGTGCAATAAACGCATCGACGGGTGGTTTGTTGTCCTCGCTAAGGGCTTGGTAGGTTTCTTGGATGCGTTGTAGCATCCAGTACCCGTAGCTGAGGTTGTAACGGGTTTCTTGTTTGTCTTCTATGGATAGGGTTGCGTCACCTAGTCGTTGGGGGATTTTGTCGCCGGTGTGTTTTTCTTTTGCCCATTTTTGAATGGCGTCGATGGTCTGTTGAAGCAATGGCATATGACTTTTTGTCATGTGGTTTAGTATCGGTATTAGTGTGTCAGGGATTTGGTCGTTATCGGGGAGTGTGTTGTTTTCTGTTGATGTATTTCCTTGGATTCTTTTTATCCAGGCTAAGACGTTGCTATATTTTGCTACTAGGTCCTTTGGTGCGGGGTCTCTATGTAGGTGGGCGTAGAGTGGGCCGTATAGTGAGAAATCGGCCAAACATGGTTGGTTACCTAACAAGTAGTGGTGTTGTTCAAAATGCGTATTTAGCAATGAGAGCAGTGTTTCTACGTGTTGTTCTAAGGCCTTTTCTGTGTTTTTGGTGATTCCGAGTATGGGTAGGTATCCGGACATTTTCCCGGCGAAGGTTTTGGCGACCTTTTTTTGAATAAACGTTGGGAAGTAAGGCAGGGCGTTGCTGCCAAATTCACTAATAATAAAGTTGTAATTTTCTGGGTAGTTCCAACGGTAGTGTAGTGCTGCCATAGGTAACCATTCGTCGGAGTAGAGTTCGATTAATTGAGCGGCTATACGTTGTTTGGGTGTTGTTGGGATTGCGGGTCTTTTGGGATTCTGTTGTTCAAAGTGGTCAATGATGATGGTGGAGTCTTGAATTGGATTTTTGCCGTTGATGTATACAACGGGCATAATCATTTTTCCCACGGCAGGCTGTATTTTTCGTGCCAATGTATAGGCGTTGGGATAAATTTTGTTAAAGGTAATACCTTTGAAATGTAAGTAGGCGTCCACTTTGGCGGTGTATGGGGATACTTCCCAGCCATATAATTCAACTTTTGCATTCATGATGTTGCTGTCCTTATTCTATGCAGTTTTTGTTATCGCAGCGGGAACGTATTTGTGCCATGGGGTTCCGGCAATTGGATCTCGTGCTTTAGCACAGGTTAGCTCATTTGGTGCTACACCTAGGCTTGTTGTTTGTTTTTTTGATGTGGAATAGTCCATACCGAAACCGTTGGGTAGAGATATGTGACCGGTTTGCATCATGTCGGAGATTTCAATGACAACCTTCGCGGAACCTCGTGAGGTGGTTAGTGATACCGTATCCCCTGTTTTGATGTCGTAGGTCGTTGCATCTTGTTGTGATATTCGTAATGCTCCAGAGTGTTTTAAGTTGTTTGCACTTGGGTTGCGAACGACGGTGTTGGACGTGTCACTGCGACGCTCTCCTGCAGATAAAATTAATGGGAATTCTTTTGGTCTATCATCTTCTTCGGTGGCGAGTTGATCTAGTTCATCAAACAGCTCGTGAATACATAGGTTGATTTTTTTGCCTGCAATACCAACTCGATCCCAGCTTTCGCTGTAATCTTTGGCGGATGAAAATATCACGCCTGATGGGGAGTTAATGATGGCGTCAAATAACTTTTCACCGGCTTGTAATTTGAAGCCAGTAAAACCTGCGTTAGCCGCGGATTTTGCATTGGCTTGAACAAAGAGGTGACTGATACCCCATAATACGGCTGCATCAGCTAATCCTTTTGGGAGCTGTGGGCCTAGGGTGCGATAGAGTAATACGGGAAGGTAGGGTGTAAGGTGTTGTTTTCGCGCGAGTAATGCGCCAAAGGCTAATGCAAAGGGAATTCGACCATATTTTGCTGCTTTGGCGGGTAATGCAATATCCTCTTCGGTAACGTTGCCTAAAGCCATGACTAAACGTGAATGGATTTCGGCTTCTGGTAGTGTGCCGGGAAGTGGAGGGAAAAGAGGTTGGCGAAGATGAAATGCGTTATGTGGAAATTCTAAATTAAAATAGGTACATTCACTTTTTTCATATTGGCTCGAGGCTGGCAGTACGTAGTCAGCTTCTCGGGCGGTTTCGGTCATTGCTACGTCGATGACTACGGATAATTCTAACGCTCGCATTGCTTTACGCATTTTTTGACTATCTGCAAATGAATGAACGGGGTTGCCGCTATCAATTAACATGGCGCGAAAACGTTTAGGGTGATCGGTTAGGATTTCTTCTGAGATGACATTGCAAGGGATCAGTCCGATGATGATTTTTGATTGTGTTACGGGGCTGACCTTTTTGACTCTTGACGTGTTGGTTTGAGGTTTCTTTTTCTTTCCTACATCACCTTTACTTGCTGCATTTAGTGCCAAAAAAGGAACCGGGGAATTGTTTGTACCTTTGCGTGCAAAATTACCGGTGAGTAGCCATAGTAATCGTTGTAAATAGCTACCTAAGGTTGAGTGACGGTTCATTTGTAACCCAAGGTCTTCAAAAACGGAAACGCTTTTGGCTGCGGCTATGATACGGGCAATGGTGCGTAGAGTATCTTCATCGATACCACATCGTTGGGCATAATCTGAGACTGATATGTTGATGAAATGAGATTTCATTTCTTCGTAACCCTGCGTATGTTGCTTTACCCAGGCATGTTTTATTAAATCTTCTTGGACAATAATGGCTACTAAGGCGGCTAAGCACCAAGCATCAGTACCGGGTTTTAGAGCTAGGTGATGATCGGCCTTTGCGGCGGTTTCGCTGCGTCGAGGATCGATGACAATGATTTTTCGGTTGGGGTCTTTTGCCATTTCTTTAATGACGGTGCGTGCTCGTGCAAACCCATGGGATTGCCATGGGTTTTTACCAATAAATATGGCGACTTCGCAGTGTTCAAAGTCGCCATGAACGCCTGTGGCTAGCATCTTTCCGTTTACCCAAAATTCCCCAGTCTTCTCTTGGGCTAGAGCATTGGATCGATATTTAACCCCGAGTGCTTTTAGGGTGGCATCACCGTACGTCCCCCCTAGGTGGTTCCCCTGTCCTCCACCTCCATAAGAGAGAATGCTCTCGCCACCATATTGTTGCTTTATTGCGGAAAATTTTTCAGCAATTTCTTTAATGGCGGTACCCCAGCCAATGGACTCGTAACTGCCGTCGGGTTTTCGGCGTTGAGGTTGAGAGATACGGTCTGCACCGGATTGATAAAAGGTTAAACGTTTGGTTTTCTCGCATACATAACCTTGAGAGGTTGGATGATCTTTATCTCCTCGAACTTTAAGAATATCTCGATTTTCGGGGCCGCCAGTTTTAACCTCAATGCCGCAGTTAAGACTACATAAAATACAGGCGGATTTCTTCCATTCATTCTGCTGTTGGAGTGTCTTACTGGTTGTGTTCATGAGTGTTCTCTCAATAAAAATGATGTATGAGAGAGTTTAAACAGGAATAAAAGCAATACACAAGGTCGACAGCGCCAGGAACGTGGGGGTAATGCGCCAATCGAAAGGGGGAGGGCAAAGAGTTTGACCTAGCCGTCTTCAGTAAATAGCTTTGCCCTTACTGTTGTTCGGTATTCACTGGGAGTTACGCCTAGGCTTTTTTTAACGATTTCCGCAAAGTGCCCCATATCCTGATAACCGACAGCGATCGCAATTTCACCAATGGATAAATTTGTGCTTTTAAGAAGGTCTTTGGCGACGTCGGTTCTCACTGCTTGTAAATATTGTAGTGGGGTTTTTCCTAACGCAATTTTGAAGCGGCGATTAAAGGTACGGACACTCATGTCAAAGTCGCTGGCAACATTACTTAATTTAAAATCTTTGGCGAAGTTATCTCTAAGCCAGCGTTGCGCGTTAATAATGTCTTCATCGGGATGGCGATTGGTTTTCTCTTCAAAATAACTTGTGTTTTTATAGTCAGAACGGATTTCATGAGAAAAATGTCGCTGTACGTGATTTGCAATGGTACTGCCATATATTTCAGAAACAAAGTGTACAGTGAGATCTGCAAGTGAATTAACGCTGGCTGCACAAAAGATATTACCTGCTTGAGTAATAAAATATTGACGTTTTAATTGAACGTGAGGGTACTTTTTCTCGAACCTATCAAAATAGTGCCAGTGGGTGGTGGCAGGTTTTTGGTTAAGTAATCCGGCTTCTGCTAAAAAACAACAGCCAGTACCAACGCCATTGATGACGGTTCCTGACGCTGCTTGTTGTTGTAACCAAAGGGTAAGGCTTTGATTTTTATTGATAATGGGGTTTGGATTTCGCCACAAGGAGGGAATGTAAACGTAGTCAGAATCCTCTCTGCTTTTAAGGGATGATGAGGGCGCTAATGGGAATCCGATACTTGTGGTAACAGGCAGGTCATTTGCAGAAACGGTTTGTATATCTAATCGTTCGGCTTGACGGCTTTCCCCCATGGCTGCACCTTCTGCGGTACGTAGCATTTCTATGGGCAGGGTGCAGCTGGTGGCCAGCATGTTGTCACAAAGGACGAAGGTGATTTTTTTCATTTGGTCATTCTAGCCGTTTCTTGTGGCTGATTGGTCATTGGTTGTGGAAATGTTACAAGTTTGGCTGAAACCCCGTCTCTTATGGCCTTATCAGCAGGATGGGGGGTACTTTCTCCAGATACAATTTGATGAGAAGGCTCGGTAGTAAGAGCAAAACATTAAATAAGGGGATAGTTAGTGAAGACTCGGTTACCAGTTATTGTAGGTTTTGGTGGTTTTGGCCCTGCGGGGCGTAGTTCGTGCCACCATGCATACCGACGGATGGTATTTGATAGTCTGCCTCAAAAACTTCAGGAAGAAACAGTCGTTAGTTTGGCCGTTATTATGAAACTGGTATCGGTTGAAGGCAGAGTTGAAGGGGTTGGTGTAGATGGGGGGTATGTGAGCCCTGAAGGCACTACGCTTTCTGCTAGCGATGTAGATACGTTATACCGGTCTACGGTATTGGAAGGGACGTTGGTGCGGCGAATCGAGCGTAGTCATTTTGATGTAGATGCTGTACCTACCCATAAACCCGTGTCGCTATCGCCTAATGAGGAGGGGTCTTTATCTTTTCAGGTACGACGTAAACAGCTACCGAGTCCACTTCCAGAGGGATGGCAGGTGGAAGATAATGGCGAAGGGAGTCATGTCATCGTGGCTTTGGCGGGGACGGCGAATATAAAAGTGGATTGCACTCGAAAGATGCCGGTATCCAGTGCTGGGCAACTACCAACAGGATTTGATCCAGGTTCTTATTATCGTTCTAACTTTCATCCTCGCGGTTTATCGATGGCCTTGTTAGGTGCAACGGATGCACTGCGCTCAATGGGAATTGAATGGCAGCAGGTTATGGAAAAAGTTAACCCTGATGAGGTGTCTGTATATTCGGGCAGTTTAATGTGTCAGGTTGATGAGCATGGGTATGGTGGGTTTATGCAGTCCTCCTTGATGGGAGGGCGTGTTACGGCAAAGCAAATGGCGCTAGGCATGAATAGTATGCCTGCAGATTTTATCAATGCCTATGTACTGGGTAGTGTTGGGACGACGGGCAGTACGACTGGAGCCTGCGCTACGTTTTTGTATAATTTGCGAATAGCGATTTCTGATATACAGGCAGGGCGAAGCCGAGTTGTTTTAGTGGGGAATAGTGAAGCTCCTGTAACCCCTGAAATGATTGATGGATATCATGCAATGGGGGCGTTAGCGTCCGATGAGAAATTACGCAAGCTGGATGATACTGAGCAGCCTGATCATCGGCGAGCGAGTCGGCCCTTTGGTGATAACTGTGGTTTTACGTTAGCAGAGTCAACGCAATATTTTGTGTTGATGGATGATGCGCTTGCGTTAGAGCTTGGAGCCGATATTGTTGGTGCTGTTACGGATGTATTTGTAAATGCAGACGGCCATAAAAAATCGATTTCAGCACCGGGACCGGGTAATTATATAACGATGGCAAAAGCGGTGGCATCAGCAACGGCGATGTTGGGTGAAGACGCTGTTAAACGGCGAAGCTTTGTACAGGCGCATGGTTCAAGTACCCCTAAAAATAGAACAACGGAAGCAGATGTATTACAACAGGTTGCGACAACGTTTGATATCGAGCAGTGGCCAATTGTTGCGGTAAAGTCTTATGTAGGACATTCTTTGGCCCCGGCAAGTGCTGACCAGTTAATGGCAACGTTAGGTGTGTTTCACCATGGTATTTTACCAGGCATTAAAACTACGGAAGTTATTGCAGATGATGTGCAAGCGGATAGATTACTCTTTCCATTGCAGGATAAGTGTCTGGGCGATAAAGCTATGGATGTAGCTTTTTTGAACAGTAAAGGTTTTGGTGGAAATAATGCAACGGCTTGTGTGATTGGGCCTGCGGTTGTTGAAAAAATGATAGAGAATCGTTATGGAAAAGACGTTGTTGCTAAGTACCATAGCAAACGAGAAAAGGTTCGGGAAAATAGTGCTAGCTATGAAGAGGCGGCATTGCGCGGAGAGATCGCTCCTATTTATAAATTTGGCGAAGATATGATTGATGAGTCTAAGATTGTCATCAAAAGCGACGGAGTCACTTTGCCTGGGTACCAGCGTTCGGTGGAATTGACCTTTTCTAATCCTTATAGCGATATGATGGACTAGTTTGCGATATCTATTTGTTTCTGTTTTGGCTTCGGTTGTGAGACCGAAGCTTTTTTTTGTATAGGCATCCTTGAAAAATGCTCTAGTCATCCCCATATTAAAGGAGTTCGTGACATTTATAGGGTACACTTTGGGATAGTGTTTGGTTTGCAGTATGTAAACCGCTGTATTGATGGGTTTTTGGTCTTTATAAGGAGGTAATAGTGTTTGCGATTTTGTTATCTGACAAGATGGATCCGTTTTATCAGAACATAGCGTCATTTCCGACGGTATTTTTCACTTTTTTTCTAGGGTTGTCGGTATTGTATTGGTGTATTGCTGCGCTGGGACTTGTCGATGTAGATATGTTGGATTTTGATGGTATTGGTGTCGATGGTGAAATTGATATTAATACAGATACCAGTATTTCCAGTGCGGACGTTGTAGCAGGGTTGATTATGCGATTGGGGCTCAGCGGCGTTCCGGTCACTATTATCATTACGTTCATTTCTTTAATTGGATGGATTCTTTGTTACTACATCGTTTATGCGTTGTTTGATTGGGTCCCCGAAGGAGTGTTGCGTTATTTGATCGGCTTACCGATCATTGCAGGTTGCTTATATGTGGCTGCAGTATTAACTGCGGTAGCGGTAAAACCATTTCGTCGTCTGTTTGAGAAAACGGAACAGCAGACAGAAAAAAAAGTGTTAGGCCAGACTGCAATTGTGCGCACCATGCGAGTAGATAACGGGTTTGGAGAGGCGACTTTAGAAGATGGGGGAGCCGGGTTGATTTTTAAGGTGAGAGCTATTGGTGAAATTACTTTTGAGAAAGGTGATCGAGTGGTTTTGTTAGAGTATGTAAAAGAAAATAATACTTATAATATTATATCAGAAGAAGATTTTAAAAATTAACATATTGGTTCGGTAAGCCAAGGAAAGCATCGTGTTACCCTATGGCAGCTGCTGAAATAAGAATGATTTTTTAATAGTTAGTAGTTGGCAGGTATCGTAATTCAATAGGAAATGGAGTAAAAAATATGGCTGATTTATCAGTAGTTATGCCAGTAATATTTGGTTTGGCGGTAGTGGTAGTAATTGTTATAGGGCTAGCAGCAATAGTTAAGGCATTTTATTTTAAAGTTGAGCAGGGAACGGCTCTGATTGTGAACGATACCTCAACAACCCCTAAAGTTTATTTTACGGGTGCGTTGGTATATCCGATAATTCATAAAAAGGAATTAATGAAAGTTTCATTGATTACGCTTGAGGTTGATCGGCGAGGAAAGGATGGTTTGATTTGTTTGGATAATATGCGGGCGGATATTACCGTAGCATTTTATCTGCGAGTGAATGAAACTGCCGAAGATGTGTTAAAAGTTGCCAAGTCTATAGGCGCTAGCCGTGCATCAGATAGGGAGGCGGTCTACGAGTTATTTGCTGCGAAATTTTCAGAGGCATTAAAAACAGTTGGTAAGCAAATAGAATTTGTGAAATTGTTTGAGAATCGCCAAGAATTTAGAGAAAAAATTATTGAGGTTATCGGTGATGATTTAAATGGTTACATCTTAGAAGATGTCGCTATTGATTATCTTGAGCAAACTCCGAAGATGTCTCTGGATCCCAGTAATATTTTGGATGCAGAAGGTATTAAAAAGATCACGGCATTAACGGCAGAACAAAATGTAAGAACGAACGTGCTTGAGCGTGATGAGCAACTTGCGATCAAGAAAAAAGATGTTGAAACGGTAGAAGCTATGTTGTCGTTAGAGCGACAACAGGCTGATGCTGAAGCTAAGCAGGAACGTGAGATTTCTACAATTCGAGCGCGAGAAGAGGCGGAAACGAAGAAAGTCCAGGAAGAAGAGCGCAAGAAAGCTGAGTCCACTACAATTCAAGTTGAACAAGACTTGCAGGTACAAAAAGAGAACCAACAGCGAGAGATTGAAGTTGCAGAACAAAATCGTCAGCGAGCGGTTGTTATTGAGGTAGAAAAAGTAACTCGAGCAAGAGATTTGGAGATCGTTTCTCGTGAGCGAGAAGTTGAGCTGCAGAAGATTGAAGCAGAAAAAGCGGTTGAAGTTGAGAAAAAAGAGATTGCAAACGTTATTCGTGAGCGCGTTACCGTAGATAAGACGGTTGCTATTGAGGAAGAAAAAATAAAAGAAGTGCGAGAAGTCTCTGAGGCTGACCGAGAGAAGCAGGTTCAGGTGCTTGCAGCAGAAGCAAAAGCAGAAGAAGCTAAAATACAACAAGTTAAGGCGGCGGAAGCCGATGAAGCTGCCGCGAAGCATCGTGCGGTTGAGGTGACGGTGATGGCTCAGGCTGACTTAGAGGCAGCGGCCAAAGACGCTGATGCGAAGAAGAAGTTAGCGGAAGCAACTCAGGCAGAACGCGCTGCTCCTGGCTTAGCCGATGCAAAAGTGCAGGCAGCTAGAGCAGAGGCATTGGAAAAAGAGGGTGTTGCTGAGGCGAACGTGATTCAGGCGAAGGGTGATGCGGAAGCGAAAGCTCACCGTGAAACTGGAAATGCCACGGCAGAAGTTATTGCCGCACAGGGTTCCTCAGAGGCGATAGTTATTGCTGCTAAAGGTGAGGCAGAAGCGAAAGCGAAACAGCAAGTTGGTTTAGCTGGAGCTGAAGTGACTCGTGAGCAGTTTAAGGCAGAGGCGGATGGCTTGTTAGATAAGTTCCAAGCAATGGGGACTATGAGTGATGATGCTCGTGAGCATGAAGAGTATCGCATGGGCCTAGAAACGGCGCTGAAAGAAGCATTGGCGGGTATCGATGCGGGTAAGGAAATTGCACGTGAAAATGCAGGCGTACTGTCAGTTGCCCTGGAAAAAGCGAAGATCGACATTGTTGGTGGTGAAGAGCACTTCTTTGATAACTTTGCTAAGTCGTTATCCATAGGCAAGGCAATAGATGGTTTGGCGGATAAGAGTGGAACGATTTCTGCGTTGGTGAACCGTGTTATTGAGGGTAAGCCAAGCTCAGCTAAAGATAACGTTGATGCTTAGGTGAGCTGTTTTCATTGATTGGTCGGAACTTCTTTATCGATATTTATAACAGATAAAGATGTTCCGACCTGCATTTGGTCAATCGATCGAATGCAGTAATGTTATTCTTCTAAAGGACACCTCTATGGCAGAGCAAAACTCATCAGCAGATATTGTAGATAGCGCCGTTGCTGAAGGTGGCGCATACGATATCATTCGTAAGCGCTTGGTCGAACAAGGTCGCCAGCTAAGTCAGAAAACCCAAGCATTAAATGACGCGAGAATTGCTGAGTTTGGCGGCTCTGATATGGGGGTTGTTGCTCGGGTGCGTGTTCGTACTGAGAATAACTGTATTGCTAGAGATATAGTGCAAGTAGGTGGGCATCTCCTATTTGGTTACAACGTTTTTATTGGATTAAAAAAAGAAATTAAAGTTGAAGATGTTTTTGCGCTTTTTGATGTGCAAGAAACGGACGCTGGCCATGAGATGGTATCAGTGCCTTTGGCGGGGTCTTTTCTTACAGAATCAAGCTTTGTTAATGATTTTGATGAGTTGTATCGGTATTACAAACATACCAAGCTAGTCGAGCTAACCGTTAAAGATGGAAAGTTGCTGGCAGGTTTTCAGATTGGGGAGCGTCTGGAGGATGTTCGTGTATTTCGTTGGTCGGTGTCTGCTGACGGTAATGATATATCCTATATGGATAATCGAGGGGAGCGAGACATTCAACTGCCCCCGTCTTATGATTTTGAGTGGGTAGAAACAACCCGAGATGATACAGTTCATGGTCGTCACGCTCATGTTAATATTCTGGATAGCGTCTTTGTTGAAACAATTAACGGTGATTTAACAGTTAAGGTTGAGAACAACACTGAAGATGGGCTTGGTATATACAGTGAAGAGGTAGAGGATAAAAGTCAGTCTATTGATGATGCAGATATTTTTTATGCATCTGTTGGGCAATTGATTCTTCTAAAGGTACGTCCATACCGAGAAACGGATTGGCGCTATTTGGTTTTTAATCAAATGACGCAAAAAATATTACGTATTGATGCGATTGGCCAATCTTGCGTGCAATTACCCGAGGACCATGGGGTGATATTTCCCGGAGGTTTTTATCTACAAACCGGTGAATACAAAACGTTCGATGAGGAGTTTGAAGGGCTTAAGTTTAAGCGCATGATACGCTCACCTAATGGTGAGGATGTCCTGTATGTATTTTACGACCCAGAAGAAGGCGCGGTTGGGTTATTTGGTTACAATCTTATTGAAAAGGAATTGCAGAACCCTATTTATGGTCACGGTTATGCGCTTGCGGAGGATGGTTCGATTATTATCTTCTCTGCAGAAGAGGAGGCGACCCGTGTTCATCCAATGCAGATATGGAATACGCCTTACCTAAGTACTGAATTTGCGAGTAAGGCTCCAGAAAGCCAAACATTTTACGGTAAGGTGGGTAACGCTGAATTAGTTCGTGGGGTTTCGGATTTATACAGTGTTTGCCGAATAATTGGCAATCAGTCTGTATCTTCTCAGTTGTATGAAGAGTTAAGTCACTCGGCCACTAGAATATTTGATGCTCATTATTGGGTGGTGGATAAGGTGGTAGGGGGCGTTGATGAGGTCCTGACGTCTATTTCAAGTACTGCAGAATTGGTCATTGATGAATTTGAAAAAGTACAGAGTATTCGTCAACAGTCATTAAAAACAATGGCGGAAGCTGAGGCTGAACAAAAGTCTATTGTGCAGGGTATTCGGCCGGATAGTTGGGAAATGGCTGAGGAGTATGTGGATGCACTAGGACGGTTGCGAAGGCAGCGTGGGCATCTTGTTACGATCAAAGGTCACCGCTATATTGATACGGTTCGTATTACTGCGTTGGATGCTGAACTCGTAGAAGTGGAAGCTACGTTAAGTGAGAAAACAGTAGAGTTTCTAATGGGTGAGGATGCACTATCTCCTTATCTAGAAAAAATGGAAAAAATCAACCGTGAGGTTGAAACGGTAGCCACGATTTCTGAGCTTAATCCGTTAGTTGAAAGTATTGAAAAAACGGCTTCAGGTTTGGATTTACTTTCTGAGCTAATGGGAACCCTGAAAGTTTCTGATGCGACCGTTCGAACGCGTATTATTGATGCAATATCTCAGGTTTATTCCAGATTAAATCAAAGTAAAGCCAGAGCCAAGAATAAGCAAAAAGATTTAGGGTCCTCTGAAGCAATAGCTCAGTTTGGCGCGCAATTTAAACTATTCTCACAAAGTATTACTAATGCTCTAGGTTTATCGGTTTCGCCAGAGCGTTGTGATGAACAGCTGTCTAGGCTGTTAGTGCAGTTGGAAGAGCTAGAAAGCCAGTTTAGTGAGTTTGATCAATTTCTTACGGATATCATGGATAAACGTGAAGAAATTTATGAGTCCTTTGAAAGTCATAAACAGAAATTGCTCGATGAACGTCAACGTAAGGCGCAATCTATTGCAGATGCAGGGGATCGAATATTATCGAGTATTGAAAAGCGTTCGCTAAAGTTTACAGAAAGCGATGAGTTAAATACCTATTTTGCCTCCGATGCATTAGTGATGAAAACGCGTGAACTGGTTGAAAAGTTACGGGGTTTGGATTCTGCGATTAAAGCAGATGATATCGAATCGCGCTTTAAGGCGATTAAGGAGCAGTCGTTACGTTCGTTACGAGATAAATCAGATATTTATGAAGACGGCGGGAATATTATTAAGCTTGGGCCTCGTCATAAATTTTCGGTGAACACGCAAGAATTGGATTTAACCATTATCCCTCGCAACGGTGTATTAAATGTTCACCTAACGGGTACCAATTACTTTGAGCCTATCGAAAACGATGCATTGATGGATTTGAAGGATTATTGGGATATGTCGTTAGAGTCTGAAACTCCGCAGGTTTACCGGTCGGAATACTTGGCGGCAATAATATTAAGTGCGGCAGAAACATCAGCAGATGGTTTGTCGCTGAATGGTTTGACGGAAGCTGTTGCTGATGAAACGCTAGGCGCATTGGTTAGAGATTTTGCATCACCACGCTATAAAGAAGGTTATGAGAAAGGCGTGCATGACCATGATGCGGCGCGCATTCTTGCTGAGATAATACCCGCATTAGCACAGGCTGATCTGCTGCGTTATGACCCAATGAGCCGGGCGTTGGCACAGGTGTATTGGGCGGCACTTCAAGATGGCAGTAAGAAATCTGCGCCTAAATTTGTTGCGGAAGCCGATAGTGAGGTATGGCAGCGTTGGGTCACAGTTAAAGATACGTGGCTTGAACGAGCGAAGTCTGCACGTCATATGCAGCAGGTTTTTTCATCGGTTGATGCGTCCCGCCAGTTGGCAAAAGAGATTGATCGAGGTCTGCATTATTTTATCTCTCAGCACGCAGTTCCAGTATCGTTGTTAGATGTTGAGCGGGCGGCTAATTATTTGGTGGAAGAATTAGGGCGCGATACCGTTGAGTTTGTACAAAGTAAATATGCCGGCACGCTTGTTGATGAATTAAAACGTTCATTGACAGGTGTTACTTGGGATCAATATCAGTCAGCATTAAAGAAGTTGGAAGGCTCACCTGCGCAGCGCTGGGGGTTAACGGGAGCATGGTTAGAGGCGCTTGTTGAAAATAAATCACTGCATCACTTGCAGCGTTATATTCCTGAGGCTGTTGCGATTATTAATGTTTCCGATCGTTTGCCTCGTCGTGTGATGTCTGTTGATGTGGAGCTAACGGTTTCAGAGTTACTGGGTGATCATGGGAATATTTCAGCTCATAGCCTGTCATTTTCTTTAGATAGTTTTTTGTTGCGTTTGGAGCAACATCAGAAAGAAGTAATCCCTGCATACCACCAGTATTTAAAAACGCGACAAGAAATCATCGCAAATGAACGTCAGAGTCTCCGTTTGGAAGAATTTAAGGCGAGGCCCTTAAGCTCGTTTGTGCGTAACCGGCTTATTAATGAGTCTTACCTTCCGCTCATAGGGGATAACTTAGCAAAGCAAATGGGCACAGTCGGAGAAAATAAGCGGTCAGACCTCATGGGGTTGTTGATGATGATTTCCCCTCCGGGTTATGGAAAAACAACATTAATGGAGTATGTTGCAAATCGTTTGGGTTTGATTTTCATGAAAATCAATTGCCCTTCATTGGGTCATGATGTGTTGTCGTTAGACCCTTCCCAAGCGCCTAATGCTACTGCAGGCCAAGAGCTGTTGAAATTGAACTTGGCGTTAGAAATGGGCAATAACGTGATGTTGTACCTGGATGATATTCAGCATACACACCCAGAATTTTTACAGAAGTTTATCTCTCTGTGTGATGGTACAAGACGTATTGACGGTATATGGAAAGGGAACACCAAAACCTATGATATGCGAGGTCGAAAATTTTGTGTGGTTATGGCGGGTAATCCGTACACGGAATCGGGAGAAGCCTTTAAAATCCCAGACATGCTAGCTAACCGAGCCGATATCTATAACCTGGGTGATATTCTTGGAGGAATGGATGAGCAGTTTGCGTTAAGTTATGTTGAAAACTCGCTCACATCTAACCCTGTTCTTGCGCCTTTGGCGGTCAGGGAAATGTCCGATGTTTATAAGTTGATTGATATGGCGAAAGGCATCAATGTCGCCAGCACAGATTTGAGCCATAGCTACAGCGGCGCAGAAATCAGTGAGATTACCGATATCTTGAATAAGATGATTGTGATTCAAGAGGTTATTCTAAAAATCAATCAGCAATATATTATTTCTGCAGCCCAGAACGATATTTACCGAACAGAACCTGCGTTTAAGCTTCAGGGTAGTTACCGAAATATGAATAAGATGACCGAGAAGGTCTCTGCGGTAATGAATGAGAAAGAGTTGATGCAGATGATTGAGGATCATTATCTGGGAGAAGCGCAGTTGCTAACTTCCGGAGCCGAAGATAATCTGCTTAAATTAGCTGAATTGCGTGGCAACATGACGAACAAGCAGTCTGAGCGTTGGGTGCAGATTAAGCGGGACTTCCTGCGAAATAAAGCGATGGGCGGAGATGATGTTGGTGGAAAGGTCATTGCACAGTTAGTTGATCTGGTAGAGGGGGTGCAAGGCTTGAGTGCGGCAGCTGTTACCGCTGATGCGCAACGAGTAGATGAGCATAATGCGCTCATTGCTTATCGTAAGGCAGAGTTGAAGCAAGATAAGGAGCAACATAAAGAGCTGCAGTTACGTCAAAAGCAGACTGAACACGATGCACAAAAAATCTCACTCGATGCAGGTGAATTGGCTGCTCAGTTAGCAACACAGTTAGAGCAGTTAACGAAAGTGATGGCAGATAGTCAGCCAACCGTGAATGTTGTGAATCAGCCTGTGCCGGGTATGGATAAGATATTGAGGGTATTGGCGGACACCATTGAACACAGTATCTTCCCATTGGTCCGCAGTATGGATAAAAAACTGGATATTGACCTGCGTACTCATGACAAAATGAAAGAGGTGTCGGATCAATTAAGAGCTTTGGAAGATTATGCTGGGAAGCAGGGTAGTTAGCTGTCCAATTATTGAAGGGGTTGAGTAACAGGTATAGTGGTAGATGTTAGAGAATTGCAGTGAAATGCGGTAATGTTGCTAAACTGATAGATTAAGCATACAGTGCGCAGAAGTTGAGCAGCTGAGTTGAGATCCTTGAATTTCTCGCTTTGAACTCCTGCTGAATACAGAGAACATATTGGAGCCAAATACACATGGCAAAGTGGTCCCCCAAAAAAGACCCAAACGCTGATCAAGAAGCGGAAAAATACGAAAACCCAGTGCCTAGCCGAGACTATATTACCTCGTTGCTAGAGGATGCTGATGGGCCAATGACACACCGTCAGGTGTGTATGGCATTTGATATATTTGAAGATGATGGCGTTGAAGGTGTGCGCCGTCGACTTCGCGCTATGGAGCGTGATGGCCAGTTAATGAGTACTCGCCGTGGTGCTTATGGTATTTTAGATAAGATGGATCTAATTACAGGCACAGTAATTGGCCATAAAGACGGTTTTGGTTTTTTAAAACCTGATACTGGAGAGAAAGACCTTTTTCTAAGTGCTCGTCAAATGCGTTTAGTGTTTGATGGAGACAGGGTTGTTGCTCGTGAATCCAAAGACGGTTGGAAAGGTAAAAAAGAAGCCGCTATTGTTGAAGTAATTGAGCGTAATACGCAGCAGCTAGTGGGGCGTTTCTTTAAAGAAAACAGTATTTATTTTGTTGTGCCGGAAAACAAGCGTGTTAATCAAGATATATTGATTCAGTCTGAAGCGATTAATGGCGCCAAAAATGGCCAGTTTGTGGTGGTGAATATCATTGAGCAACCGACCAAGCGGCATCAGGCGCATGGTGAAGTGGTTGAGGTATTGGGTGAACATATGGCTCCCGGTATGGAAATTGATGTCGCTATTCGTAATCATGATATCCCCAATGAGTGGCCACAAGAAGTAGAGAGTGCTGCTCAACAGTGGGGGGGGGAGGTGTCCGAAGCGGACGCTGCCAAACGTATTGATTTGCGTAATTTGCCGCTAATTACTATTGATGGTGAGGACGCGCGTGATTTCGATGATGCCGTTTATTGTGTAAAGAAGCCCAAGGGCGGTTGGCGTTTGTATGTGGCAATTGCAGATGTTTCTCACTATGTGCACCCCGGTGAACCCCTTGATCTAGAAGCGCATAAACGTGGGAATTCTGTTTATTTCCCAGAAAACGTTGTGCCGATGCTGCCTGAAAGTTTATCAAATGGGCTGTGTTCGCTTAACCCTCATGTTGATCGTCTCGTGATGGTGTGTGAGATGAGTGTGAGCGCGGCGGGTAAAGTGAGTCGCTACTGTTTCTATGAGGGTGTCATTCAGTCTCATGCACGCTTAACCTATACCAAGGTTGGCGCGGTATTAAATAATCCTTCTTCAGAATTGGCAGCTCAGGTGCGTAAAGATCACGCTGATGTAATTCCTGTCGTTGAAGAGCTTAATCAGTTGTATCTTCGGCTGCGAGCGCAACGAACTTCTCGGGGTGCTATTGATTTTGAAACAACTGAAACACGCATTGTGTTTGGTGAAGATCGAAAGATTGAAAAAATAGTTCCTGTACAAAGAAATGATGCACACCGAATAATAGAAGAATGTATGTTGTGTGCAAATGTAGCGACAGCTCGTTTTTTAGAAAAGCATGCATTGCCGTCGTTATATCGTAATCATGATGTGCCTAAAGATAAGAAATTAGAAAAGCTTCGAGCGTTTTTAAAGGAGTTGGGAATTGAATTTGCCGCTCGGAAAAAACCAACACCATCAGATTATCAAAACGTATTAGAGCAAATTCAGGGTCGCCCTGATGCGGATCTAATTCAAACGGTATTGTTGCGCTCAATGAATCAAGCAGTGTATGCCCCGGATAATATAGGGCACTTTGGTTTGGCGTATACAGCGTATGCACACTTTACTTCGCCAATTCGTCGTTACCCCGATTTATTGGTGCATAGAGCGTTACGTTTCGAGATTCGATCAGGTAGAGAAAGCACTAACGTCAAATGTGTTGAGGGCGCACCTGTTCTTGATAAGCGCTGGCTTCCTTATACTGACGCGCAAATGATTGAGCTTGGCGAGCACTGTTCGATGACGGAGCGTAGAGCGGATGATGCTACGCGAGATGTGGTTGGCTGGCTCAAGTGTGAGTATATGCGTGATAAAGAAGGTGAAGAATTCACCGGTATTATCACCGCCGTTACTAACTTTGGTTTTTTTGTTGAACTAGATGAAGTGTACGTTGAAGGTTTGGTGCATATCAGTGCGTTAAACAGTGATTATTATCACTTTGATGATGTTCGTCATCGGCTGTCAGGTGAGAAGACGGGGATTATTTATGGGCTTGGCGACTCCGTTTCAGTTCTGGTGGCTAAAGTTGATCTAGATGATCGAAAGATTGATTTTGAACTAATGGGTGGTGGACGTAAAAATCGCTGGGCAAAAGATTCTAAAGATTCGGGTGGCAATAAGCCTTCTGGCAAGCGAAAAAAATCGAGTAGCAAAAGTAAGCAGGCATCAAAAAAGAAGGTCGTTGAAAAAGGCGCTACTGCGACGAAAAAGAAGTCAGGAACTAAGCCTAAGGCCAGCGCGGGAGGTGTAAAGAAGAAGTCTTCGAAGAAGGTGGTCAAGAAAAAAGCAGCGAAGCGTATTGCTAAATCAAAGGCTGCTCCCAGCGCTAAGAAGTAACGATTAAAGGGATAAATATGGCAAAACCTGAGTGGTTATACGGCATTCATACTGTGCAAGGGTTGTTGGAAAAGTTTCCTGAGCGCGTGTTGGAGCTTCGCATTCAGCAGGGGCGGGAAGACGAGCGTGTTCAGAAGTTATTATCGTTGGCCGAAATCCACGGCGTTAGCTGTACGGAGGGTACACGCGAGAAAATGGATGAGCATGCCGGCGGCGCTAATCATCAAGGTGTGATGGCTCGTTGCAAGCTTTCTCAGTCCTTGCACGATAATGACCTGTATCGAATTATTGAAGAAAAGAATGGTCCAGTATTATTGCTGGTATTGGATTGTGTGACAGATCCTCATAACGTGGGTGCTTGTATACGAAGTGCTGACGCTGCAGGGGTTGATGCTGTTGTGACGACGAAAGACAAAGCATCGGGCCTAACCCCAGTGGTTCGGCGTGTAGCGGTTGGTGCTGCAGAAATTGTGCCTTTTGTGCAGGTGACCAATTTGGCTCGAACCATGGATAAGCTAAAAGAGCTGGGGGTATGGATAACAGGCACAGCGATTGATGCTAAAGCTATTAGCTTATTTGAAGCCAATTTAACGGGATCGCGCGCCATTGTGTTGGGCGCTGAAGGTAAGGGGCTTAGGCGACTCACACAAGAGAAGTGTGACGAACTTGCTTATATTCCAATGCAAGGCACTGTTGATAGTCTGAATGTTTCAGTAGCAGCGGGTGTTTGTTTGTTCGAGGCTCTAAGGCAGCGGTCGTGAGGCAGGTCGGGTAAGGCGGCGGATTTCAGTAGCAATGCCTTGTTAATCAATGTGTTGTCAGCCCAGCCCTTGTAGTTAAAGGGCTATGTGGGTTATTGCTTGCTAAACTTATTGAGGTCGCGTAAAATACGCGCTCTTTTGGGTCGCTCTGTCCGAGTTGGCGCAGAAATATGGGGTTCGGCAGTGATGCGGAACCAGTTTTTTACTCCTTGCCTTACCGTGTAATGGTGGAAGGCTTTATTCCGAAGGGAGATACAATGAGACATTACGAAATCGTATTCCTGGTTCATCCTGACCAGAGCGAGCAAGTACCTTCTATGGTCGAGCGTTATAAAGGCCAGATTGCAG
>MAAC01018428.1_pt1 | contig 60255 bp, 42 predicted proteins | sample 1115981 | NCBI WGS metagenome assembly MAAC01 (sample SAMN04961126, study PRJNA320927) | seawater metagenome | isolation source: sample BD02T64 sea water enriched with oil for 64 days | place: USA:Gulf of Mexico | collected 2013-07-27 | reverse complement strand
TGCTGCCGCCCGAACCGGAGCCCTTGCTGCCGCCCGAACCGGAGCCCTTGCTACCGCCCGAACCTGAGCCTTTGCTGCCGCCCGAGCCAGAGCCTTTGCTGCCGCCCGAGCCAGAGCCCCTGCTGCCACCCGAGCCGGAGCCCTTGCTTCCGCCTGAACCGGAGCCGTTGCTGCCGCCCGAGCCAGAGCCCTTGCTGCCGCCTGAACCGGAGCCCTTGCTACCGCCCGAACCAGAGCCTTTTGTCCCGCCGGTGCCGGATCCTTTAGTTCCACCCGAACCGGAGCCATCCTCACAATAGTGGTCGGACAGATTGTCCTCGTACCATTGGTCCAGACCGTCGCCTTCGACGCCACCATTGTGATAGCTGTCACCGGTGCTGGCCCCCGCGCCGGCCGGTACTCCGCCAGTCAGAACCTGCGGATTCGGCCCATCGCTATCGATCACCATTGCCATGCTACTGAAATCTATATCTTCCAGCGCAAGCCCTGCATCAGACCACAGAGTGAAGTTGACGGTGGTCACCTCACCTGCAGTGGAATCTGCCGAGGTCCCAAACTGCACCATGCCGTCATACATGGCAGGTACGGTAAATCCGTTGTCCAATGCATTCACCGCATTGGCACTGGCTTCGTGACCCGTGACGGGCAGGGTGTTTTCATCGGGAAAGAAGTGCAGTCCGTCCAGGGTGCTATCATCGTTGACGTTAAAGAACAGACCATCGATATCGGCCAGATCCCCCTCAAACGAGGTTGGTGTCAGATTGAAGAACAGTTGACCGTTTACGTCCTGTGTGACCGAGACATCAACCTGTGGATCGGTGCCCATGGTAAACGAGACCGAAGACTTGCCGCCGTCACCACCACTGCTTCCACCGTGATCACAATCCGTTCCGCCGGAACCCTTGCTGCCGCCCGAGCCGGAGCCCTTGCTGCCGCCCGAACCGGAGCCCTTGCTGCCGCCCGAACCGGAGCCCTTGCTTCCACCCGAACCGGAGCCCTTGCTGCCGCCCGAACCGGAGCCCTTGCTACCGCCCGAACCGGAGCCCTTGCTGCCACCTGAGCCAGAGCCCTTGCTGCCGCCTGAACCGGAGCCCTTGCTACCGCCCGAACCTGAGCCCTTGCTACCGCCCGAACCAGAGCCCTTGCTGCCGCCCGAGCCGGAGCGCTTGCTGCCACCCGAGCCGGAGCCCTTGCTGCCACCCGAACCGGAACCCTTGCTGCCGCCCGAGCCGGAGCCCTTGGTTCCTCCCGAACCGGAGCCATCCGCCTCGTCGTCTTCATAGTGCTTGGCTAGGTATCTGTCGTACCAGTCGCTAAACTTGCCGCCCTCGACACCACCATTGTGATAGGATTTTGTGCCGCTGGCCTTGGCACCGTGGGAGTCACCGCCTGTATCTCCCCAGCTTTTTCCATATGATCCCCAACGTCCCCAAGCCATCGTCATACACTCCCAAATACCAAACCAAACCGAATATCCGCAGCGACGTCTGGCAGGACACCTATGCGGGAAAGCCTTGTGCTTTCAGTTGGCAAACAACTTAGGGGGAGAACTAGAGTGCTGACAAATTTTAGCCTCAATTTTATTTGATTTTGAGTTTAATCTTGCAGGACTGGAAACAATGCGGGGTCTGAGCTGGGATTGCCCCGCTCATCGGCCCATTTGCGGCGCCGCAGGAGATCAATGCCGCTCGAATCATCGGAATAGTTAATATCAATGCCGCAATTTGGGCCTGAAAATTGCCGGAATTGCCAACTAGCGATAAGACTGGATTTGAAACCCGACCGGCTCCGCCCGGTTGTGTGATGAGTATGAAAGGTAATTCCGTGGCGAAAGACAGCAACCAGAGCCGTATCAATCGCATTGTGGAAACCGCCGAGGAGCACTTTGGCCAAAGTGTCGACCGGGTCACCGCACCCGGAGGCGAGGGGCGGGCGTCCTTTCGGCTGCATTTCCAAGACCGGGATGTGATCGCAACCTTGCGGCCCAATTTTCGTCGCACCCATCTCGAGGCCTTTGTGCTGGACCGCCTGGCGCCGCATACCGATAATATTCCCAAGGTGCTGGGGGTGGTCGGCGAAATCATGTTTCAATCCGACGTGGGACACCGCCGCTTGAACCAGGAAATTGTCCTTCACAGCAAGGCCAAACAGTTGGATTTGGCTGCCAAGGCAGTGGCAGGTATTTTCCGCATCCAGTCCGCCGCGCGCAAGACAGATCTGGCCGACGCGATGCCGCATCTTGGCGCCAATGACGACTGGATCACCAATATTGTCGACGCTGTGGATGCATTGCAGCCTTACTCGCGCGGAATATCCAACAGTTTCGACCGCAACGCGGTGGCCGCTGCTGTGGCTTATCCCGGGCGCCAGTTTGTCAAATGGGACTGCCGGTCCGGCAATGCTGCAATTGGTGCGGACGACAGCATGAACTGGTTTGACTTTGAATATTCCGGCTTGCGCCACGGCGCCGAGGATTTTGCCTGGCTGATCGGCGATGAGGCCTGGCCCGTCGCGCCTGATCAGATGGTGGACGTGATGATCGACGCTTTTGACCCCGAATGTGGTCACGAGATCTCGGATTATCTGGAATACCTGTCGGTCTACCAGACCCTGCATTGCGTGCAACGCTTCAAGCTGATCATCAAAGAGGCTAAGAAACGTGGCTGGCTCTCAAAGGAAAAGGTGCGCAAATATGATGACGCTGGTGTACACCCCGAGTTCGCAGTGCAGATCTGCAAGGTGGGGCAGTATTTTTCTGCACAGTCGCGGCTGACTGCGCCTCTCACCCGTAATTTCGAAGGCGCGGCAAAGGCGTTTCAGCAAATCCTGCGAGATGGCACCTCGCTCAAGCGGGCCTAATCCATGACCCTCCAGCCACGTCCACCTTCTGTTGGTGCTGATGTTGGTTTTCGCCTGGAAAGCATCGAGACCCAGGTACAGATGTTGGCACTGAAATCGGCGTGGCAGGATCTGGAGGCACGCGACCCCGAAGGCACCGTCTACCTGTCATGGGACTGGCTTGCCGCCACTTTTGCTGGCTATCCAGGGCGCTGGCGGGTGCTGATTGCCTGGCAGGGAGACCAAATGGTCTGCGCCTTTCCGATGAAACTGCGTCTGCATTGGAGCAACTCTCGGCAACAACTGCAAACCGAGATCGAGGCAGGCGGGCGGTTGATCTACTCCGAATACACCGGTTTTCTCTGCGATCCAGTGTATCAGAACACGGCTCTTTCAGAGATTGCACAGCATCTGCAAAACCTGCCGTGGGTTCGCCTGTCGCTGAAATATGAAGACAGCACTGCGCGGGCCGCTGCTTTTATGGCAGCCTTTCCAGAGGCGCAGTTTCGCAGCCGTAACAAAGACTATTTCATCAACGCGGGCAGTACCGACAATCTGGCCTGCCCACGGGTGACTCTGCCGCAAAGTTATGAAGCCTACCTGGACGGGTTGGGCAAGAATATGCGCCAGAAAATGCGTCGTTTCAGCCGCAAATATCTCGACAGTGGCGCGCTCAGACTATCATGGGCTGACGCCGAGGACGCCGGGGCAGGGATAGAGCATCTGTTGCGCCACTGGTTGGTAAAATGGCTCCCCTCCAAGGGCGAGGCCAAGGCCCGAAAATCAGTTAATACCTATCGCAAGATGCTGACGCAGGCTGCCAATCTAGGACTGCTGCGGATGCCGGTGCTGTGGCAGCAGGACCGTTGCCTGGGCGTGCTGGGCCATGTGCTTGACCCGCGTCACCGGCAGATACATTTCATTGTGGCAGGACGTGATGAAGCCGTGACAGGCAATTTCATTGGGCCGTTGTTACATGCTCAATCTGTGCGTTGGGGTATTGAAAACGGCTATACCTCCTATGATCTGTGCCACGGCGATGAGCCCTATAAATTCGGCTACGGTGCAATCGCCACCCGCGTCAATTACGTCTCAATTCGCCGTCGCTACCTAACGTCACCAAGCGCATACCTAGACCCAATCTGTGCGCCTCGGGCAATGACGTGCGTGATTGATTTCCTACAGCAGGAGCAGCCAGCAAAGGCGCTGATTGTTGCCAAACAATTGCAGCAAGTATTAGCAAATACTGCTGGTCCGCAATAACACCAACTGACCCACCCTTTCGCCGACACCCAAATACTCCCGCCCCCGCACGGTGCATCTGCTGACGCAGATACCCCTTGCGGTCTTGGGCCCGGCGCCGCGCTTGCGCGGCGCCGGGCCAAACGGGAGCCGAACATTCCAAGATGTTTGGCGACGGGCGGGAGGCATTGATTGGGGTCTAACGATTTGCTGCCGCACATGATCCTCGGCAGCGTCATTTTCTCGTGATAATGGCACTGATAAGGGTCCGGCGGTGTACAAAAGTACTGCCGAAGTGGGAAACCGATCTACCTAATGATCCACCAAATGAAATTTTTTCAGCCGTTCGTGCGGTTATTGAGCGACATTGCGAAAGCTGAGGGAACAGAGGTGTCGGCCTAAGACAACTGACCAAGGCGCGCCAGATAGAGGGAACCTTAAGAGATGGCTGCTGCCCCCCCTAAGCACACAGCAGTCTTTGCCAAGCTGCTGGCCCGAAACCTGCTTGAGCGTGGCTATTCCGAAGAAACGATATTTCGCGGCACTGCCTTTGACGCGTCTTTGTTAAGCGAGAAGGCTCCAATCGCGGATGCCGCCGATGTCCTGAATTTCATGGAACAAGCTGAGGTGCTGACCAAGAATGATCTTTTTGGCTTTCAGCTTGCGCAGGGACAGGACATCCGCGGCCTTGGGTTGGTGTGTTTTGTTGGGTTGGCTGCACCAAACCTGGCTGGGTTTCTGGTCAATTATGCGCGCTATGCTCGGGTCGTCAGCGACGTATTGGAGGTGGATGTCTCCAAGCTGCCTGAAACCGGGACAGTAAGCTGGAATTATTCGGTGCCCGCCAACGTGCGTCGACGTCAACACATTGAGTATTCAAGCACGTTATTCCTAAATACACTGCGCCACTATTCCGCCACTCACCTGATCCCTCAGAGGGTTTGTTTTGGGCATCTTCGGCGGGATAACATCGCCCCTTTGGAAGCGTTTTATGGCTGCGAGATCAGTTTTGGTGAAGACCACAATAGTTTCGAGTTCACGGCAAGCGAACTAGAACTGCCATTGATCTCCGCCGATGAGCAGCTGCTGAAGGTGTTGCAAGGATACGGCGACCAGGTCCTGGCTGAAAAAAGCCGTGAAGTGCCGGGGCTGGTTTTTGAAGTCGAGCGAATTATTGCCGATCTATTGTCCTCCGGAGCGGCAACGCTGGACACTGTTGCTGCCAAGCTCGGGATGAGCCCACGCAGCCTGTCACGCAAGCTTGCCGCCGAAGGAACCAGTTTCTTTCGCGTGCTCGAAGATCTGCGCAAATCATTGTCCAAGACCTATTTGCGCGACAGCGATCTGGTTTTGGCTGAAATTGCCTTTTTGCTGGGTTATTCGGGGCTTAGCAGTTTCAATGATGCCTTTAAGCGGTGGACCGGCTACAGTCCTGGCCAATATCGGACAACATGACGCAAGCCAAACGTCGACCCATTGACCAGTGTTTTGCCAAGACTGCGACGGGACACAGCACAGTTTTATCTTCGTTCAACATAGGCTTGTGCAGCGTGCCGAGGTACGGATTTCCAATGCAGGTCAATAGAATTACGCTATCAGGTAGAAGACCTTAAACGCTGCAAGTTTGAAATAAATTCTCTTATAACCATATGTATGAATAAGTTATAAACGCATTGACCCGTTGGGCAGCTGTTCTATACGCAGTAATCCCCAGGCCGTCTATTTTTCCGGTCTGCAGAGACATAGAACTCCGAGTTTGAGACCGTCCTGTGTCAGGGGCTAGACTGTGCGTTTGATGTTCACTAAGCGGTTGATTTGTACAGGAGGTTTCACAAAATGGCAGGCCAAGCCGGACAACACTCTGCAGTTTTTGCCAAGATGTTGGCTCAACAGTTGGTGGATGACGGTTATGACGCAGCCAAGATCTTCCGCGGTACCGCATTTGATTCCAGCTTGCTGCAAGAAGACTCCCCAACCTGTTTACTGGCTGATAGCGCTAATTTTTTTGAACGGGCCGCTTCGCTGACCAAAAATGATAACTTGGGTTTTCAGATGGGCAAAGACCGCGATATCCGGCGTATCGGCCTTATGTGCTATGTTGGGCTTGCAGCGCCAACTGTAGGTGGATTTTTGGCGAATTTTGCGCGCTACTCGCGGGTATCCAGTCAGGCGTTGGAAATCGATATGTCGCGGCTGTTAGACGGGGGGGTAATCGAATGGGAGTATGCGATCTCTCCAAGTTTGCATCGGCGCCAATATGTCGAGTTTTCAGCCGCCAGCCTGCTGCATACAGTACGCCATTTTTCTGAAAACTCATTGACCCCGCGCGTGGTTAGATTTCAGCACAATCGGCTGCACGGGATCGACGAAATGGAGGCCTATTTTGGCTGCAAAATCGAGTTTGGCGCGGCGCGTAACGGTTATGAATTTGCTGTAGACGATCTGGACCTGCCACTGTCCTCGGCCGACGAGCAACTACTGAGAGTGTTGCAAGGGTACGGCGATCAGGTTCTGGCGGAAATGGCGCGTCAAATGCCGGGATTGGTGGTCGAAGTGGAACGGGCGATCGCCGATCAATTGGGCGCAGGCTCGGTGACGCTGGAAACCGTCGCCGCCGGTATGGGGATGAGCCCGCGCACTCTGTCGCGCAAACTGGCCGCAGAGGGCACCAGTTTCTTTCGATTGCTGGAAGAGCTGCGCAAGTCGCTGTCCAAAAGCTATTTGCGCGACAGCAATCTGGTGCTGGCGGAAATAGCCTTTTTGTTGGGCTATTCAGGGCTCAGCAGTTTCAATGATGCCTTCAAACGCTGGACGGGCCACAGCCCCGGACAATTTCGCACAGTGTAATTCGAAGACCCAATGGGAGCTGACCGATCCAAGATGACGGCGTCTCTGCCACAATTCGGCCTAAATTCAATTTCCATAGCCCGATCTGTGCACCTGCCGCACGCGCCGAATTGACTTGATTCCGTGTCCAGTCCGGCCTCCCTCAGCGACAATGCTGCCTGGTTAAAGGCTTTGTTTCCCAGATGGTTGGGAAACAAAGCCAGTTTAGGTCAAATTGAAGGCGAAACCGCCTTTTTAGCTGCAGATCCCTAAAATTTGTTTAAACGCATGCTATCTTTGATCGTGGCATTTTTCAGGCGTCGTTTTGGCCAGATCTTGCCATGGATACGGCGTGGCGCATGGGGGTGTGACCTGATCCTGATCCACTCAACGAGAAAGCAAACCCGGTAGCTGCCGCTCCGGGACAATACAAAATTGAAGATGGCACGTCGCAAGGCGGTGCTCTCTTGGCGGCTGGGCTGCCGAATGGGGGATGAAATGAAAGATATTGCACATAAGGGGAGTATAGCCTCTTCGCTGCAAATGGCTCAGGTGGGTACGGCTGCTGACGGGACTGGAATACCGATAGGGATTCTCCGCCCGTTACGCCCGTTTGCGTTGATTCCAGCCAATATCAATGCAGCCTTTTCGCAGACCGTACCCGGCGCCACCAAGCGCCTGGGGGGCGGGGGGACTGAGGTTTATGCCAAAGCGGGCAAGCGGGTATTGGATGTGGCACTGGTATTGCTGACCCTGCCGGTGACATTGCCAGTGATTGCACTCTGTGCTCTGGCCCTCTGGATCGAAGGTGGCTCGCCATTCTACCGTCAGGATCGGTTGGGCCTGCAGGGCGGGCGTTTTTCAATCCTCAAGCTGCGCACCATGGTGCGGGATGCGGATAGCCTGCTCGAACTGTGTCTGGCCGCCTGTCCCGAATTGCGCCGCGAGTGGGACGAGACCCAAAAGCTGAAACAAGATCCGCGCATTACCCGGGTGGGCAAGGTCTTGCGGGCCACGTCACTGGATGAGCTTCCACAGTTGTGGAATGTGCTAAAGGGCGACATGAGCCTGGTTGGACCACGTCCTATGATGCCGGATCAACTGCCACTCTACGGAGACCCAAGAGCCTATTTCGCGCTCAAGCCTGGTATCACCGGCGTCTGGCAGGTTTCTGCCCGCAACGAGAGCCATTTTTCATACCGGGCACAGATTGATGCGGCCTATGGCCAGCAGCTGTCGATGCGCGCAGATCTATCCCTTATGCTGCGCACAGTTGGCGTGGTCCTGCGGGGCACGGGGTATTGAGCTGTCGCTGTGATAATCCCGGCGGGGGGAAATTGCTGCGCAGTCTATTTGCTGCGACGCCTGTACGTGATACCTTTGGGGTGGAGATCAGGGCATGAGAGAAATATTGGCCGCTGAGTTGGACGGCGCCGAAAGTGCGCTGCAACCACAATGGAAAGTAGAACCTGCGATGAGCGAACAGGGGTTTAAGAAATTCCGCCGTCGTCGCGGCAGCCGACAGGATCCGGTGATCGAAGACGTGCCCGAACTGCCAGAGTTTCCTGAACAGCTGCAACCTGAAATCATCGCGCAAGTGCCTGCGCCGCTGCCGGAACCCTGGGAACTTCTGCGCCGGGTTCCAATTGGCGTGCGCGAGCATCAGCTGGCGCGCTCTCCACTGGTGAATTTCTTTCGTGACGACCCCGCCGCCAAGGCCTTTGATCTGCTGCGGACCCGGTTGTTGCATACGCTCAAGGCAAACGGTTGGAAACGGGTGGCCATTGCTGCTCCGACCAGTGGATCTGGCGCCACCTTCACCGCCGTCAACCTGGCGCTCAGCCTAGCGCGGGTGCCGCACAGCCGTACAATTTTGATGGATCTGAACCACCGCCACCCCGGCGTGTCGGATGCGCTGAAAATGGATCAACCAGGGGATATGTCCGGCTTTCTGACCGGCGAGGTTGCGATGGAGGAACACCTGATCCGACCCGCTGAGACGCTGGCTCTGGGCCTGACCGATGCCCCGGACCGCAACGCCGCCGAGATCCTGCACGACAGCTACTGTGCGGCGACATTGGCGGATATGATTGATCGCACCAACGCGGATGTGGTGATTTATGATCTGCCACCCGTTCTGGAATACGACGATTTGACTGCGTTTCTGCCGCAAGTCGACGGCGTCCTGCTGGTCTCGGATGGCACCCGAACCACGGCCGCACATTTGGCGGCCTGTGAAAAGATGCTCTCGGGCCATACTGAATTGTTGGGCGTTGTTCTGAACCGTGCCCGTCACGCCGCCGGTTTGATCTAAACGGTCAACCATCTGAACTTGTCATAGTTTTGCCCGCTTGCCATGGTGAATAGGGCATATCCCTGCCATGGCAGGACTAGGATAACAGCGTTGAGACATTGAATGGGCCCGATTTACTCTTTCGAAGATTTTGTGGACATGCTGCGCCGCCGTGCGGGCATGATTGCCAAGCTGGTCTTTTTGGGCGCGCTGCTGTCACTATGGTACGCCGCCCGGCAGCCGCATATATACCAATCCGCCGAAGTGATCCAGATCGTCCAGCCCAAGATCGCAGATGATCTTGCCAGCTCTACCGTCGAGGGATCCTCGGCGCGTCGCCTGCAATTGATCCAACAGCGTTTGATGGCGCGTGGCACGGTGCTGGAGATCGTCGAAAAGTACGACCTGTTTGCCGATAGGCCGCAGCTGAAACCGTCCCAATTGGTGGCTTTGATGCGCGAATCCATCACCATCGAAGGCGTCGCTGCTGCCCGCGAAGGTTTTGCTGATGATGGCACCATTTCGGTTCTCACCATCATCGCCAAGATGCCCACCGCCGAGCAGGCCCAGCAAGTGGCTCATGAGTTTGCCCGCCGCACCATCGAGCTGAGTGTCAATTCCCGCATTGAATTGGCCCGCGAAACCCTGACCTTTTTTGCGGATCAAGAGGCCGCACTGGCGGCAGATCTCAGCGCGATCGAGGACGAGATTGCCACGTTCCGCACCACCAACAACCTGACCTCGCCCGGGGATGCCGAATTCCGCCGCTCCGAACTGGCGACGATCAATGGTGGCTTGCTGGATATCGCCCGCGAGCAGATCGAGATCCGCCGCGCCGCCGACCACGCCACTGCAACCGAACGTCCGGCAACAGCGCAAAGAATGCTGGCCGGTTTCCAGGAACAATTGGCGACGCTAGAGGCACAGCGCGACCTTTTGATCGAGCGCAAAAGCGAGCTAGAGGCCTCGCTGGAGATCTCTCCCGAAGTTGAGCGTCAGTTGGAAGTTTTTGAGCGGCGACAGCGGCAGCTGCAGACCTCGCTCAACACCATCACCGCACGCCGTAGCGAGGCCGAGGTGGGTTTTCGCCTGGAAACCTCCCATCAGTCCGAACGTTTGACAGTGATCGAACCCGCTGCATTTCCGGATTACCCGATCACGGGAGGGCGCAAACGTTTGGCCATCATGGGAACACTTGCCAGTGTGATGTTGGCGCTGGTGCTGGCTTTTGTGCAAGAACTGCGCCATCCGGTGCTGCGCAGTGCTGCTCAGATGCAACGTGAAACCGGGCTGTCCCCGGTGGTGTCGATCCCAGTTCTGGACACCCGGATCAAAAGACGCCTGCGGGATCAGTGGCGCCGTCGTCCCACTCCGGACGCTGGCGCCTAAAACACAACGGCAATTTGCGGACCGGGCCTGACCGAAGGGGGCGGGCGTTTGTGCAAGCCGAACCTCTGTCAGCCCAAAGCACTGATCATCGCGGCAATCTTCTCGCTATGATACCACAATGCGCCAGCTCCGATGGCACAGGTCATGCCGGCAAATCCCAAGTCATGCAAGGCATCCCAGACCTGATATTTGCGGGCCAGCCAAATCAGCACCGGATAGGCAGCCAGCATTGACAGCCCCAAAGCGGCAATACCGCCGGGTAGGCCAAACAGGACCACTCCCACTAGAAACATTAACGTCTGCAGCACTGCGCGCGTAGCGGTGAAGACAAAGAACGCCTGGCTGTCACCCGCCGCCAGCGCGGCCTGATCATAGGTCATGCCAATCACCGCAGGCGCCAGCGCCAGCGAGATCAGAACCACCATAGGTCCGGCCTGCGCATAGCGATCATCATAAAGAAACTCGACCAGACCCGGCCCGATCCACGCCATCACCCACAGCAGGGACAAGATGCCGATGCTTAGTCCTGCGCGCAATATGCGCTGCTTGCGGTGGTTTTCCGGTGCGGCTTCAACAGGTTTGTCGCGGTAAACCGGGATCATCAGCCTTTGGTTCACCGCATGACCCAGCAGCATGGGAAAGCTGGCCAGGAAATAGCCGATATTATAAATGCCCAGCACTTCAAGCGAGACGAATTTTCCTAGAATGGCGCGGTCCCCCTGCGAGGTCGCGAACCAGAATGCGGTGGACAGGAAGATCCATTTGCCAAAGTGGATCAACTCTTTGGCGGCGGCTTTTTCCCAGCGAAAATGGTTGCGGATACCGGGCATGCCAAAATGCGTCAGCGCCAGCTTGGCCAGCGCCTGCACCACGCCGCCCAGCACCAGTGCCAACACGGATTGGGTTAATAGCGCCAAAATAATCATCGATCCAATGCCAATCACCTGGCTGGCCAGATCCAGAGCCGTCAACCGTCCAACCAGCAGATGCCGATGCGCGGTTTCGATTCTTGTGGGATTAAATCCGGCGATCAATAGCGTGATGCCGGCAATTGGCAGGAATACTGTTAGTTCAGGCGCGCCGTAGAATTGCGCCATCGGCCAGGCCACCAGACAGGTCAGGACCCACAACAATAGCCCACGGGTTACCTGAATGCTCCAGGCAGTATTGAGGAAGTCCGGGTCATCTCCGCGTTTGCTCTGGGCAATCGACGGGCCAATACCCACGTCCGAAAACAGGGATAGCCCTACCGTCACCACAGAGACCAGCGCCATCAGGCCAAAGGCTTCGGGGAACAGCAAACGGGTCAGCACCAGATTGGCCGCCAACCGCAGTGCCTGACTGCCTCCGTAACCGATCACCAGCCACGACGCTGAACGCAGCACCCGCGCCATCAGGCCGTGTCCTTGAAAGAGCGGCGCAAGTAGGGCCATGGAGTCTCCTGAACTTTGATAGCGGCACGCTATTGCCGACGGAGAATCGCGTCAATCATCGTCATGGGCAACCGCGTGTCGAACGCCGAATTATAGGTCCATGGCGCAACAATCCTGTGTTATAGCAAGGATTGGCATTCAATGCACGGACTGCGGGGCACCTGCACTTTGCAAGCCGGTAAACCAAGGCTAACCTGCGGCGAACATCTCATGCCAATCGGACATCCGTTTTGAAAATCGCCTATATTCTCAACACCTACCCCCAGCCCTCGCACAGTTTCATCCGCCGTGAAGTGCAGGCACTGGAACGTCAGGGCGTTCAGATGTTGCGGCTGGCGATGCGTGCCTCGGAAGCGAAACTGGTCGATCCTGCTGATAAGGCAGAGGCAGATCGCACTCAATACGTCCTGCGCACCGGCGCGGCGCGGCTGGTGCTGTGTTTTCTGGCCGAGGTCATATACGCGCCGCATCGCGTCTGGCGGGCTTTTTGGCTGGCGTTGAAACTGGCGCGCACCTCGGATCTGGGGATACTGCGGCACCTAATCTATCTGGTTGAGGCCGCCTATGTAAAACGCCGATGTGCTAGTGATGGCATTCAGCACATGCATGCGCATTTTGGCACCAATGCCACTACAGTCGCGATGCTAGCCAATGCGCTGGGTGGGCCGGGCTACAGTTTTACCACTCATGGCCCTGAAGAGTTTGACGCACCTGTGGCCTTGTCATTGGGGGAAAAAGTAAATCGGGCCGCGTTTTCCGTGGCGATCAGTAGCTTTGGCCGTAGTCAGCTGAGCCGCTGGGCCAAGTTTGATCGTTGGGACAGCATCAAGGTGGTGCATTGCGGTATCGAACCTGACAAGTTTGCCGATCGCGTTTCGGTTCCCACCGGATCGCTGCGTTTGGCCTCGATTGGTCGGTTTGTCGAGCAGAAGGGACAGATGATACTGGTGCAGGCCATGGCGGAACTGGTGCAGCATGTGCCTGATGCGCACCTCTCGTTGATCGGCGATGGTGAGATGCGCAGTGAACTGGAACAGGCAATTTCAGCTCATGGTTTGCAGGATAATATCACCCTGACAGGCTGGTTGTCCGAGGCAGACGTGCGAGCTGAATTGGCGGCGTCCCACGCACTGGTGTTGCCGTCTTTTGCCGAGGGGCTGCCGATGGTGGTGATGGAGGCCATGGCCGCTGCGCGCCCGGTGATCACCACCTATGTGGCCGGCTCGCCTGAACTGGTGCAAGAGGGCAAAACCGGTTGGCTGGTGCCTGCTGGCGATGTCAGTTCGCTGGTGACGGCGATGTTGGAACTGGCCGCCGCGCCTCATGATATTTTGGTGCAGATGGGGCAGGCGGGTCGCGCACGGGTTTTACAGCGACATGACAGTGAGGTCGAGGCCGGAAAGTTGGCAGAGCTATTTCGTCAGGTGATCGAAGAAAAACCTTAGAATAGGGCCCGACATCGGATCAGCTATCGTCCGCGTGCCCAGCGAGTTTTATCCGCAAACAACGGTGTTTTCACCAGCAGCGAAACCAGTGCATAGACCGCAAACCCGACCGGGTCATGCAGTGCCATTCGCAGCAGTCCGGCTATCCCCAGGCGAGGTTTGTCGTCGTTCTGCATCAGCGCGGGAAACATCTCCGCAATCTCAACCACTCCGACGTTCTGCCGTCGCCGAACACGCACCAGATTGCCCAGACCTTCGACCATGGGCCAGTGATAGCGCGCCACAACCGAGGCCCGCTCGGTCGGTGTGAAACTAAGCCGGGCAAAGGTGTCGTCGGAAATAATGTCTGGCCATTGGTCCCAGCGCTGACGACCGGCACGAGTCATGGCGAACAGACCAAATCCTGGAACACCCAAAGCGACAAAAGGCAGTTGCTGCCAAAACCGGCCATAGGCACGGGTAGTCCAGCTAACTGCTGGGGCCACGGCAGGGCGTCCGCTGGCATAGAAGGCCACATCATCGGTGAGAGCCATCGCGATCTGAGGCAACAGATCCGGCTCGACCACCACATCGGCGTCCAGATAGATCAATACCTCGCCTCTAGCCAATGCGTCCCCAGCGTTCAGCGCGTTCAGTTTTCCGCCTTCGGGCAAATCCAAAACCTGCATGCTCCAGCCTGCAGATGGTGACACTCTGCCCGCAATCAATGCGGTATCGTCACTGCAGCCGTTGGCCAGCACCAGCACCTCGCCTGTTGTTCCATCGGGCAAGGCGGATGAAGCAAACAGCGCCTCAAGACAGGCACCGATATAGGCGGCCTCGTTATGGGCTGGGATCAGGACCGAGATCAGGCGGCTCATCGCACCGCCACCAAAGCGTCCCAGCGGGGATTATCATCGCTAAGGGTGCGTAATGCGCCCCAGCTTCCCCATTTGGCCGGGGTGTAGACATCGGTATAGGCCGTGAACATCTGCCCGCCGAGGGCCTGCCAACCGGCCAGTAACTCTGTGTAAAGCGCGCCCATTTCAGGTGTATAGTTGAAGTGCGTGAAGAACCCGGTCAGCGCTGCATCATCAACCATGGGCCCGATGCCGACCACATGGCTGCCGCCTTCGTACATGATCAGGTCCAGCCCATGTTCGGCAGCAATATCCGCGTGATAGGGCAACACGGTTCCCAGCAGATCGGTTAGTGTATCCGTTGGATCGCCTGAAATCAGCCCGTCGCGCAGCTCTAGACCGGCCTGAGCGCTGGCGACATCATAGCGATGCGCTTTGATAAAGTCGCGGCGTGCCTGACCCTTTAAACTCTTGCTCTTGGCGGTGTCTTCAGCCCGTTCGGCACTGTCGGCGATCCAGGCTCGTACCACGCCAGCCCGATCTTTCAGACCCAGGACGCCGCCAAAATAGCCGGTCACCGCATAAGCATCGAAATAGTCGGCGGGGGCGCGGCGGTTGGCTTGTTCGGCGGCCCACAGCGGGGCCTTCAGGATCTGTTGTTCCAGACCCAGCCAGCCGGTCTGGGTGGCCATCACCCGCACCAGTTGACCAGAGGCATGTTCGCCAAAGGCCTCGCCCCAGATCATGGCCATTTCGGCGGCGCGGCCACCGTAGAACTGCATCCACAGATCATCACCGCCCCAGCGCGTGCGGGCCTGATCATCGGCCCATTTGGCCTGCACAAACTGCCAGTTCCAGACTTCGTTTGAGTATTCCACATAGGTCTTGTGGCCGTCCTGTAGACTATCGGCAGCCATCCGGGCGAACTGGCGAAAATAGCTGTCGTCTGCGGCATGCGGCATGGTGAACCAAGGGGCTGTGTTCAGTTGCTTGGCCAACTCCAGCATCACCTCGGCGGGGACCCCAGTGCGGCCCCAGGTGTAGTCCGTGACCTGTGGGCGGTCCTCCCAGCCTATCTGGCCCGATCCATTGGTGGCCATCCAATCCATGAACCTCAGCGCCGCAAATCCCTGCAAGTGGTCCAGCCACAGAGGATTGAACAGGGCACCAGCCTCATGGGCGTCCAGATGCTCTTGTTTGACCACAGTAATATTGCGGACATAGTTATCGGTGTGATCCCGATCAGTGCGCTGGATGCGGATCTCAACCGGGCCGGGGCCGGGCGTGAAGTCGAACCAAACCTGGCCTTGACCATAGCGCACGTTGCGACCCCGCCCCGAGACCTCGATAATGCCGTCGCCCTCGAACTGCAGCAGATAGCGCCCGGTCAGCGAGGTAGCTGTTTCTGGCAGGTCGGTCAGGATCACCGTGCCGATGGAGCCCAGCTCGGGCGGAATAGCGGTGGGCCAGCCGTCGGGGCCCAGATAGCCAGCTACCGCCAAATCATCATGCCCAGCACCGCCCCATTGGCCCGCGATATGGCCAATCCAGGGCCGAGCGGTTTTGAAGTGATCCAAAAACGGAGCCTGCGGGCTCCAGTCGGCGATTGGTGCCAGGTTGATGGCAATGGGTTGGCGCGTTGCCGTGTTGACCGCGGCTTTAACGTCCGAGAACGGGGTGTTGAGCCGCGTTGCCTCGGGTTCGCCCGGCATCTGCGCGGGATCGGGTGGCAATGCGGTGCGGGTTGAGTGGCCCTGCGCGGCTTCCCACGCGATCTGTTGCAATCGTTTGGCCAGCTGGGGCGAGGGCGCGTCGTAATCTGCGCCCCATCGATCGCTCAGTTGGTGGGGCAGGCCCTGGGGATCGTCGCCCGTCAGCACCGCATATTGCAGCAGGGCAATGAAATAGAACCCGATGTCATTGGGGTGGATATCGTCGGAAAACACATCGTTGATGCGCTTTAACCCCGGTACAGTGCCGGCCTGAATAGCGTCATCCAGTCGCGCCATGGCTTGACCCGCGGGCAGCAGCTTAATGGTGCCGCCAGTGTTGGCATTGACCTTGTCGACCACGCCTTGCCAGCGCGGCAAGTCCTGCGCCAGCCGGTCGCGCCAGGGGATGGCCATGCCGTCGTCAAACTCGACCACCTTGCCGCTGCCGCTATCCAGACTGTGCCAGGTTTCTTGCACGTAGAACTGAGTGTTCCGATTGGCGGCGAGCGACAGGTAGTAAAATCGCGTCACGGCATCCGGTGTGTTGCTCCATTTCAGGTGATTGGCCAGTGGGATGGCTTCGGTCACGATGACAGCGTCAGTGGGTTGGCGCAGCCGGATGCGGGCATTGATGCCCTCGGCGCTGTCAGCGTGGTCCCAGTTGTACTGCAACGGCGCCCCATTGATGATCTGGGCCTCAACTGAAACAGCGGCCTCGCTGCGGGCGTTCAGCAATTGGTTCAGCATCTGCGGATTGTCGGGACCAAACAGGCTGTGACCGATCATCACCACCGACCCTATGATGGTGCTCCAGCTCATCGTGCGACTCCGGTGCGGGGCAGCGCGGTCACCACCTGCCAGACAATATCCTGCACCTGACGCGCTGCCATGACAGACAGTGCATTCGCCTTGCTGCCAACAGCGCGGGTCAATTTGTGCGGCAAGCCAGCAGCCGAGCGGTGATACAAAACCGAATAATGTGTCAGTGCCAGCACATAGGCCCCCAGGTCGCTGAAATGAATCATGTCCTGTTTGCCTGATGGTTCCAGTGCAAACAACTGTTGGCGTTTGGTCAGCCCGTCGATCTGGCCTGCTTCGGCTGCACGTGCCACAGCGGCCATCACTTGGCCGCCGGGGATCAGATAGATCGGGCGTTTTGGGTTTCGGCGCGTATCTGACCCCGCCAATTTGCCCAGCCACAATTTGTCCAAATCGTTGTCGATCCGATCCAGCCAGCCTGCAGGATCATCCAGTCGGTGCCATGTCTCATACAGGTAAATACGGGTATCGGGTGAGGCTTCGCGCACCAGATTGCCCCATTTGCGCAAATATTTGGCCGATCCATGATAGCGCACCGCGTCGCGCAGCTCGACCATCTCGGTCAGCACCACGGCATCATACTCGCCTGACCCCAGCGCCTCATGCGCGTCGCGGTAGATCGGGGGAGGGTTGACCTTGTCAAAATCCAGGATGTCCTCGCTCGGTTCCCAGTGCTGTTTCAGACTGGTGCCTGACCCAAGCTGGCTGTTCCAGCGGTGCCCATCACCTGCTAGCTGCGCCAACATGTGCGGCATGTCACTGCCGACCAAAGAATGCCCCAGATGAAAGACGTTCAGCGGCGTAGCCGGTGGGGACAGTATCTGCACTGGTACCGTGGAAGCAGCCGCACCAAAGGCGGGTAGTAACGTTAGAAGGGCCAGAAATCCCCGTCGTTTCATTGCTGTCGCCTCATCTCGGCGTCTCCTTAGCTGCGCATCTCAGCACTGGTTACAATCACCCCAGCACCGATGGCAAAACGCCCTTCAATCACGGTCCCTTGAGCAAAAGGCGGTTGCTCGGCGGTGAAGTAGGCCTGAAAATTACCCTGCTCCAAATCTAGCACCAATTCCATGCCGTCAAAGCCGAAAAACCGTTCGCTTAAAGTGTACTGGCATTTATAGGCGGCTTCTTTGGCCGAAAATATCACCTTGGCCAACTGGCCAGGATTGGCCTGAGTCTGTAGCCAGTGCTGTTCTTGCTCTGAGCAAATTGCTGACAGCAGATTGTCGGCCAGTGGTGTGTCTTCCTCGACATCAATGCCCAGAGCGCAGAGATCACTGCTATGAGCAACCACAGCCATGGCGCAGCTGCGAGTGTGGGTGATCGAGCCGGCCAAGCCATCAGGCCAGATCGGCGCGCGCTTCTCGCCCACTAAAATGGGGTGCGGCAAACGTCCCAGATCAACCATCGCCGCATGGGCGGCTGCGCGGCCAGCGGCAAACTCGCGGCGGCGTTTGTCGACTGCATTTGGCGACAGGCAGGCCAGTTCCGCTGCAAACGGGGCAGGTGGGTTGTCCAGTGGATCGCTCACCGCCAGCGCCACATCCGCGCCAAACAGCGGTCGGGCTAGGGCTAACCGTTCCGCAATCTGCGTCGTTGGGGCTGTACTCATCCGGTCCTTGCTTTGCGGTTTGCCCGCATCGCGCGGCGTTTTGACATGGTGTCCGACTTGGCGGCTTCAGTTGCGGCCAATGCCTCGGCATCAGGTTTGTCTTCGACCAAAGGACCACCACCAGTCAATCCCTCCAGATGTGTGGCGAGGCCGGACAGGGTTGGAAAGCGGAAGATGTCGGTGATCGACAGCTTGGTCGCGCCGGTTTCGGCCCGGATATCGCGATGGGCCTGAACCGCCAGCAGAGAATGCCCACCCAGCGCAAAGAAATTGTCCTGCGCGCGGACGTTGGCGACGCCCAGAATACGCCCCCAGATAGCAGCAATTTGCGCCTGCGCCCCAGCGGTTGGAGAAGGCGCATCAACTGCAGTCACTTCATGGGCAGGCAATGGATCGGGCAAGGCATTGCGGTCGATCTTTTTGTTTGGCGTCAACGGGAAGTCATCCAGCGTCACGATATGCGCGGGCACCATCACCTCGGCAAGACGCAACGCCAGACTGCCACGCAAGGCCAAATCGTCCACTGGGGAGGAAGTGGTGATATAGCCAACCAGTTGCTCGTTGCCGCCCAACTCGCGCGCAACGACCACAGCACTGTTGACCCCGGAAAAATCAACCAAAGCAGCTTCGATCTCGCCAAGTTCAATCCGTTGGCCGCGGATTTTCACCTGCGTGTCGCTGCGACCAAGGAAGTCGAGACAGCCATCGCCGCGCCAGCGCACCAGATCGCCGGTGCGATACATCCGCGCGTCACCGCCGGCAAAGGGATCAGGCACAAACTGGCTGGCGGTCAGGTCCTGGCGCTGCCAATAGCCCGCCGCAACGCCATCGCCACCAATGAACAATTCCCCAACAGCGCCGATGGGCATGGGCTGGCAGGTATCGTCCAGAACATAAACGCTGGTATTGGCAATCGGCGTCCCGATCGAGGCGGTGCCCGACGGGGTTGCATCAAGTGTTTGCACTGTGGACCAGATGGTGGTCTCGGTCGGCCCATACATATTGTGGATCTGCGCCTGCGTGCACTGGCGCAGCGTGGCCACCAGATCCCCCGGCAGCGCCTCGCCGCCGATCATCAGCTGCTGCAATTGGCCCAGCGCCATCCGCGCCTCGTCGTTCATCGAAATCATCCGCGCCATCGACGGAGTGCATTGCATGTGGCTGACATCGTGGCGTATGATCTGCGCAGCCAGCGAGAAGTCATCCGCGGCCAGTTCAGTGGGCGCATTGGACCGGCGCAACACTTCGGCCAGCGGTTTCAGCCCCTCCATCACCACTGCAGGTTCGATGCCATAGTCGATCAGACAGGCAATCTCATCCACTCCGATGCGTTTCAGCTGTTCCACCCGTGCCACTGCGTCCTGCACGGTGCCAAATAGCCCTGAGTCCTCAAAATACCGCTCAAAGGCAAACTCAAGGATCGCCTCCAGCTCATCCTCGCTGAGAATATCCAACTGCATTTCAAAGGCGTTTGTTACGCCTTTGGGGCGCTTAAAGGCGGGAAAGGCCCAAGCATATTGTTTGATCAGCCCGGCGGCCGCGCGCAGGTAATCCTTCATCGGTTCGCGGGCAATGGCACGCGCCTGTTCGCGGGTGTCATCCAGATAGGTGTGTAGCATCAGAGTAACGGTGAAATCATCCGGGTTGTGTCCGGCGGCGCGCAGAGCACCGTGGTAGATGCGGATCTTGCCGGCCACTTCGTCGATGCTCTGCCCCAGCAGGTGGGTCAGCACATTGGCACCAATCTCACCGGCTTCGCGCCAGGTGTCGGGATTGCCTGCGGTCGTCACCCAGATCGGTAGTTCTTTGGAGACTGGTCGCGGCTGGGTCACCACCGCATGATTGGTGCCATCCTGGCGGGGGAATTCGACTTCTTCGCCGCGCCACAGTTTGCGCACGGTTTCGATGGCCTGATACAAAGCGGGTTTATTGGCGGGCGGAGTGTTTTTCGGGCGCAGGATGAAATCATCCGGTTGCCAGCCCGAGGCAAAGCCAATCCCGGCGCGGCCATTGGTCAGGTTGTCGATCACCGACCATTCCTCAGCGATACGGGCTGGGTGATGCAGGGGGGCGACACAGGACCCAGCGCGCACGCCGATGTTTTCGGTGACCGCCGCCACAGCCGCGCCGGTCACTGCCGGGTTGGGGTAGGGACCGCCAAAGGCGTGGAAATGCCGCTCGGGCGTCCACACAGCGTTAAAGCCGTTCTGATCGGCAAAGCGGGCCCCATCCAGTAGCAGCTGGTATTTCTTCGGTCCCGGCCCGTCGTCATTGCCCCAATAAAACAGATTGAAATCCATCTTGCGGTTGGACATTGCAATGGGACCGTTTGACAAGTTCAACCGGCTTTCATCGCTGGACAGCACCAGTTTCAAACCGCGTGACAAGGTCCAGAACAGTTCTAGAACTGAGATGTCGAACGACAAGCTGGTCAGTGCCAGCCAGATATTCCCTGCGCGGTGCGGGATGCGGTCATCCATGCCGGCAAAGAAGTTCGCCACATTGGCGTGACGCAGCATCACACCCTTGGGCGTCCCGGTCGAGCCTGAGGTGTAGATCAGATAGGCCAGATCCTGTGCTGTTGCCCCGCCATCCACATCCGCTTGATTGACGTCGGCTGTGGCATTGCTATCGATCTCAACCACCTGCGCGCCTGATGCAGGAAGACTGTCGCGCAGTCCGGACTGTGTGATAATCACCTGCGCCTGACTGTCAGTGATATAGTGGGCAATGCGATCAGCAGGATAGGCCGGGTCCAGCGGCACATAGGCACCACCGGCCTTCATCACCGCAAGTGCGGCAATAACCAATTCAGATGAGCGCCCGACATAGAGACCAACATGACTGCCGGGTTTGACGCCCAGACTTTGCAGCTGCGCAGCCAGTGCATTGGCGCGGGCATTCAGTGTCGCATAGCTGAGGCTCTGATCCTCATAGACCAGCGCGGTGGCCTCGGGGCTGCGGCGAACCTGCGCCTCGAAAGCGGCGTGGATGGTCAGGTCTGCGGTGTAATCCCGGGCCGTGGCATTCCATTGGGTCAAGATCTTGCGGCGTTCGCCTTCCGGCAAGATCGACACTGCTGACAGAGGTTGGTCATCAAGGTTTGAAATTTCGGTGAGGGCTTTACTCAGGCGGGCAGCTAGAAGCGCTGCCTCATCCTTGCCCAGTTGGGCGCAGTCGATGTGCAATCTAGCGCTGTCATTGGTCAGGGCCAGAGTTGCGGCGCACCCATTGATCGGGGCGTCAGCGTCCAGCATCAGGCCTAGATCGGGCATGCGCTGTGGTGCCAGCTCAGGGTCGCGGGCGATCAGGTCTGTGGCAAAGCCACCATATTTGGAAACCTTGGCCAGATCCATCTCCAGCCGGGGCAACAGGTCGGGCAGCGTCTCATCGCGGCGCGCCTGCAGCGGCACCCAGCCTGAAACCAGCCCTAGCACGGCCTTTGCTGTCAAATTGGCGCTGGACAGCGCCAGATCGACGGTGTCTTCACCCGAGCCCAGTACTGCCCAGGCCAGCACTGCAGCCTGTACCTGCATCACCGTCAGCGTCTGGGCTATGGGAATATCCAGTGTTTCATACCCACATTCAGCCCGATCCCGTGCCAGCGGCACTTGCACCGGCTGCATGGTCTTCAACGCCCGGCGCCAGTGGGTTTCACCCGCTTGGGTCGTGGCCATTTGCTGTGTCAGCACCCTGCCCTGCTCGGCGGTCAGGGCTGGCAGAATATCACCGGATTGGCACAGTTGTGCTAATTCGACAGCTGATCCGTCTGCTAGGGTCAAGCCGCTCAATGTCAGCGCGCCATCGCTGGTGGCGACGGTGAGCGTGTCTTTTGTCATCTCCAGCACCGTGCCTGCGGGACCAGAGCCATCAGCCGCCGTGGCCGCACCCACCAGCACAACCTGGCCATCGATTTCGACCTTGGCGGCACAGAGCGGGTTCCAATAACCGCCAAAATCCAGCCCACGCACCAGCCGCGACAGCTCTGCCGTTGGGCGGGAGAAATCCAGCCGCCCAGCAGCGATCGGACAGTCCGCGCGGGAAAAATAGCGACGCTGGATCAGATCTTGTGGTTGCCGTTGCAAGGCATCATCGTTCAACTGGGTTACCACATCGCCAAAGCTGTCCATTGCGGCGGCGTAGCATTTGGAATTCAGGCTGAATGCGGTCTCATCCTTGTCCAAGTTGAACAGGCGCTGGGCGATGATGTCGCCCTCGTCAACGCCGCCTTCAATCATGTGCCAGCTGATGCCGTGTTCGACCTCGCCGTTGATCAACGCCCAGTTTGGCGTGTTCAGCCCGGCATAGCGTGGCAATGGTCCGTCGTGAAAGTTGACCGCCCCGCGCGCTGCCAGCGCCAGCACGGAATCTGGGATCAGGGTCAGGTTGGCGATCGAGAACAGCCAGTCAAACCCGCCGGTCAAACCCGCGGCTTTGTCGTGTTGAAGCAGTCCGTTATCCGCTGCCCAGGCCCGGATGACGGGGTCGGTTGAGACCACCGCCCGGATGTCGTGCCCGCGTCGCAACAGGGTCTCGGCGCAACCGATAAGCAGAGATTCATTGCCGATGACAACACAAGAAAAATGACTCATTTCAAATCCTCCGGCGAAACGGCGGTCAAATGGGGTTCAGAAGAGGCGCGACGGTCTGACGCCAGCAGGCTGCGCAGGGCATGCGAGATAAGATCCCGCAGAAAATGGGGAGGGTCGCGTCGGGGTTTGTTGGACAGCAATCGTCGCAGCCGCCAGATCAAGCCGCCCGCCAACAGCGCCAGCGTTGCCACTGCAGCATAGAGCCCGCCGTGGTTCTTGATGAAATAATGCAGTCGCGAGTCAAACCAGTAAGACGGTGCGCGCGCCCAGTCCTTCATCCCGGTCGAGGCTGATCCGACGTGTTGCACCTCACTGGTGGGCAGGTAGTGGGTGTGCCAGCCAGCCTTGTCGGCGCGTCGACACAGGTCGGTTTCCTCAAAGTATAAAAAGAAGGTCTCGTCAAAACCGCCGATCTGCTCGATCATCTGGCGGCGGATCATCAGGCTGGCACCGGCTGTCCAGTCGACCTGCGTTTCCTTCTTGGGAATATCCAGCGCGACAATGGAGGATTTCAGCAGTCGTGAGAACACCCCGGTGCGGGCTGCGGCCTCGAATTCGCCGGCAATGGACGGAAACCGAAAGGCCGTGGCATGGGGCGTGCCATCGATGCCACGTACAAAAGATCCCACCAACCCGGCTTTGGGATTCCTTTGCAGGAAATCTCGCAGGCGCTGTATCGCATGGGGCTCAGGAAAGGCGTCCGAATTCAGCAGATAATAGTAGTCGGGCCGCGATCCGTTCGACAGTCCTGCGAACATGCCAAAATTCATCCCGGCGCCAAAGCCGCCATTGCGGGGTGATTGCAGTAACCTGAGCCGCTGGCCGTCCAGCCATCCGCGCTCTTTGGCCTCTTCGCGGATGATCTCAAACGATCCATCGCCCGAGCAATTGTCGACAATCACCACCTCGCCTGCCAGATCCTGCATCTCTTGCAGTGCCGCCTTGGCCGCACGCAGGGTTAGCTCCGGAGTGCGGTAATTCAGAATGATGGTCAGGATCGTCGGGTTGGTCATAGTCGCTTTCAAAGTTATTCGGCAGCAGCTGCGGTAGGGTGCCAATCGGGGGCGTCTGTTGCCGGACTGGCCTGCTGATTTTCGGCGCGCTTGATTTGTTGCTGTAGCTGTTCGGCCAGCACTGACACATTGGGTACCAGCACCATGCTGTCATGATCGCCCGGCACCTCAACCACATGGGTTTGCGGTGCCCATTTGATCCAGTCGTTGTCGTCATAGACATATTCACGGGTTTCGCTGACCCACTGGTCATCAGACACCTTCCAGTGCTGATCAAGCGACGGTCGGTACAGCGTCATTGACCCAGTCCAGGGTTTCAGGTCGTAGGTTTCCAGAGCTTCGCGGAAAGCGGCCTCGATCTTGTGGTTGTTGAAGTCCACACTGGGGTTTGCATCGGTCGGCTTGGGGCGACGTTTCTCGAACTCCCAACGAACCCGCGCCACGATCCATTCACCCAGATAAGCCAGGCCCTTCTCGCGCAACAGGTGGCCTTTGATGATCGCCTTGTCGCGGCGGCTCAATTCGGGGCGCATGGGCAGCGGCGTGTCGAGCATGGCCAGTTGCGCCACTGCGTCACCCTGATCTTTTAGTTGTTGGGCCATTTCATAGGCGGTGATGCCGCCGCCTGAATAGCCACCCAGCAGATAGGGCCCTTCGGGTTGGATTTGGCGCACCTCGACCAGATAGTCGCGCGCAGCCTCGGCCATCCGGGTGTGGGGGGGTTCTTCCCCGATTAAACCACGGGCTTGCAAACCATAGACCGGACGATCCCGTCCCACCATCTGCGCCAGATGACGCAGGTTCAGCACGTTGCCAAACATGCCAGCAACCAGGAAAAACGGCCTGCGGCCAGTGCCGTCACCGGGGTGCAGGGTGACAAGGTGTTTGAACTGCTGGGCGGCTTCAGATGTGCCACCGGATCCGGACATTGGGTTGTCTGAAGTCACACCGCCGCCAGTACGCTGGATGATCAACTCACCCAGTTTGACCACGCTTGGCGCTTCGAACAACACCGAGATCGGGAATTCAACGTCGAATTGCCGTTTGATCTGGGCAAACAGCCGCACCGCGATTAGCGAGTGACCGCCCAGGTCAAAGAAACTGTCCTCGATCCCGACCTGCGACACGCCGAGCAGAGAGGCAAAACAGCGTTCCAGTCCCTGCTCAACAGGGTTGCGCGGGGCGACATAATCGGTGTCCAATTCGGGCCGCTCAAAACTTGGCGCCTCGCCGTCAGCGGCGGCAGTGGAATGTTCGGTCTGAGTGATGAGTGCGGGCAGATCCAACGAGGAAACCACCACCTGTGGCAATCCAGTTGCCAACGCCCGGGACAGTGCCTCGGTCCCATCCTTGGCGGGGATGCCACCCGCAATATTCATCTGCAACCTTTGTTCCTCGGCGGACAGCGGCTGGGTGTTGCTGGTGGCGGCCAGCCCCAGTTTGGCAGCACTGGTATCGGCTTCCTCGGCGCCCGAGAAATCCAGTGCGCCATCCAGACGTTTCATCTGAAAACCTTCGATCTCTACCAGTACTGTGCCAGTGGCATCGCTAAGGGTTACATCAAAGGTGGCAAACCCGTCGGTCTGACTGTCGGCCAGCCGCATATGGCTGCGGATCTCGTGGCTGAGAGGTGCAAACACCCGGATGCCGCGATAAGACACCGGCACCCACAGGGTTGCGCCGCCATAGCTGGGCACCAGATCAATCGCCCAGCCGGTGGCAAGGTCAAGCAGACCAGGATGCAACAACGCGCCATCATTTTCAGCAATCTTAGGTAGGCGCAGATGGGCCAGCCCTTCGCCGTCGCCAAAGGCGGTTTGCTCCAGCACATGCCAGCGCGGGCCAAATTTTAAGTTTTGCTCCTGTGGCGATCGCAAGCGGTCACCGCCGCCCGATGTCACCCGTGGGCAACGTGCGGCGATGGATGACAGTTTCAGCGGTTCGGGTTGGGGCGCATCGGGTGTCAGCACCAGCGAAGCCTGAGCGTTCAGCGCATAACCTTGTTGAGCCTCGCTGTGCACGGCAAAGCCATAGCCGTCTTCATTGGCCTCAAGCCGCACCAGCACTTGGCGCGCGGTGTCATCCATGATGCGTAGTGGACGCAGGAAATACAGGTCGCGAATTTCATAGGATCCGTCCGCGCCCTGCGCAGCCAGTGCCTCGGCGGCTAGCTCGATATAGCCGGTGCCGGGGACCAGCGCGGTGCCGTCGCGCGTGCGGTGATCGTTCAGCAGCCAATCGCCAGTACCGGTGAAACTGGAGGCAAAGATACGGTTACCGAAGGCATCAAAGCCCTGTTCCTGCAACAGCGGTTGGTCACAGGGTACACGGTCCGAAGGCCCATCACCGCCCATGCGCGCCGTCATTGCCTCGGCCGCCATGCCGGTGTCGCTCCAGACGCCCCAATCCACAGCCACCACACGGGTTTTGCCGCCCATGCGGTGCTTGGCCCAGGCGTTGAGGAATTCATTTGCCGCGACATAGTCAATCTGCCCAGCAGGTCGGGTCGCGGTAGAGGATGATGAAAACAGCACCATCAGATCCAGAGTGCCATCGGGGAACAACCCGTCCAGCACCCGCAAGCCACTGATCTTTGGCGCAAAGACCTCGGCGATTTGTTGTTCTGTCTTGGCCAAAATGGGGCCGTCATTGATCTGTCCCGCGCCATGAATGACGCCGGTCAGTTTGCCAAAGCGGGCCTCAGCAGTCCCGACCGCCTTGCGCATCTGGTCGCTGTTACAGACATCTGCTGCAAGTGGCAGCACCTGCCCTTTGCCAATTTCTTCTAGCGCCATTACCGCGCGGATACGTTGCGCGGTGCGGTTGGCAGGACTGTGACTGTGCAGGTAGTGGGCCCAGGTGTCGCGCGGTGGCAAACCATCGCGCGAGATCAGCGCAACCTTGGCGTTGTGGCTGCGCATCAGATCCGCAGCGATGGTCAGACCAATACCCCCATATCCGCCGGTGATCAGATAGTGGCCTTCGGATTTGAACACCGGATCCTCGGCTGTATTCAAAGGGATAGGGCGCCAGTTTTGTTCATAGCGTTTGTCACCACGCCAGATGGCGGTGAGGTTTTCAGGTGCGGCTAGCAATTCCTCTAGCACGCGGGGCGTGATATCCTCCACTTCCGGCGCGGCAAGCAGGCTGCGCCATCTTTTGGCAGTGCTGCGCAATTCAATATCCACCGTCGAGCAGGTCAGGCCGGGCAGCTCGCGTGGGATCACTCCGGCGGGGCCAGAGATTATCGCCTTTTCCGGGTAGGGCAGCGGCTCGTCGCGCAATTGTGCAGCGCCGGTGGTGAAGATGCTCAGATGCAGGGGACCGGGCAGTTCTAGAGAGCCCAGCTCCTGCGCCAGCGCGGTCAGAGAGTAGAACCCGACCTCAAGATTACGGTCAAAGAAGGATGATCCGGGGCGGAAATCCTCAGTATTGGTGACTAGCCAGAAATGGCCAATCCGGGTCGGCAACAGATCGGCTTCAATCAAATCTGCCAGCAGCGCCTGATAGCCCTGCCGTCCTTGTTCGGGGGGCAGCACGTATGAGCTGTCCGAGAGTTTGGCATAGCCGTCACCGGGGCGCACCCGTACCACTCGGTGACCCGCAGCAAGTAATTCATCAGCGGCAGCGGCCACCACCCCTGTGTCGTCCTCAAAGAACAGCCAGGTTTGCGGGTCTGATGCCAGTTCGGTCTCAACGTCCAGCGCGCAATCGGCCAGTCGTGGTCGCCACGCCGGGCGGTAACCCCAGTCGGCCATGCCTTCATGACGGACGGGCAGGGGGGCGTCTTCGGCCTGTGCTTGTTTTCCGGGCTCAATGAAATAGCGGCTGCGTTGATAGGCATAAGTGGGCAGGGGCAGGCGATTACGCTTGGCCTCGCCCCAGATCTGCCCCCAGTCGGCCTCTACGCCGCAGGCCCATAGACGGCCAATGATGCCAAAGAAATAAGCATCGTCAGCCACGTCCTGATCGGGGTGGCGCAGGCTGCTGAGCACTTGGGCGGGGGCCACATCGGGGGCCATTTGTGTCAGCGAACTGAGCGCCTTGCCGGGGCCGACCTCAAGGAAAGCCCGGTTTGGGACGACTGCCAGAGTGTTGATGCAATCGGCAAACAGCACCGTGTTGCGCAACTGACCAGCCCAGTAGTCGGGGTCGGTGGCCTGCGCGTCGGTCAGCGCAACGCCGGTGCGGTTGGACATAATCGGTATCTGTGGGGCGCTTAGGGTCAGCGTGTCCAGAAACTTGCTGTAGTCGTTTAGAATGCCGTCCAGCATCCGGCTGTGTGCGGCGATATCAATCTGGATACGCTGGTGGTCGATGTCGCTGGCCTTTAGCTCGGTCGACAATTTATCGAGCGCTGCTTGTGGTCCGGACACGGCAGTCAGGTTGGGGGCATTGACTGATGCGATATCCGTGTCATCGCCGATCAAATCCTGCACTTGATCCAGCGGCAGTGAGATGCTGAGCATGCCGCCGGCAGGCACGGTGTCAAACAGACGTCCACGTAGCAGAACCAGATCGATACAATCCTCAAAGGACAGGACCCCAGCCAGACAGGCGGCGGTGTTTTCGCCCATGGAATGGCCGACCATAGCGGCAGGTTTGACGCCCCAACTGATCCACAGCTTGGCCAGCGCATATTCCACGATCATGATCAGCGGCAGTTGCACCGAGGGCTGTTGCAGACGCGCATTTGCCGCGTCCTCGTCGCCGTCTTCAGGTAGCCACAGCGCCCGGATGTCATAGTCGAGCTGCTTTTGCAGATGCTCTAGCCCGCGGTCCATCCAATCGGCGAACTCGGGCTCAGTCTCGTACAAATCCCGCGCCATACCGGCATACTGTGCGCCGCCGCCGGGGAACATGAACACCACCTCGGGCGCGTCGCCAAGATGCTCGTGGTTGAACACTCGGCGCGGGTTGGTGTCTTCCAGAAGGGTGACTGCCTCGGCTGTGGTTTCCGCTACCAGAACCCGACGTTTGGAGAACCCACGGCGACCTTGTTTCAGGGTCCAGGCAACATCAGCCAAATCCAGATCCGGATTGGCGCGCAAATGTGCGGCCAGTGCCTGTGCGTTGCCGTCCAAGGCACCTTTGGATTGGGCGGATAGGCACAGGATGTGGAACGGGAAGTCGCTTTCCTCGGACGCGGCACGTTTGGGGGCTTCCTCGAGCAACATATGGGCATTGGTGCCACCAACACCCAGCGCGTTGACCCCGGCGCGGCGCGGCCCTTTGTGCGAGGTCCAGTCGCGTAACTCGGCATTCACCCGAAACGGGCTATCATCAAAATCAATCGCCGGGTTAGGAGCCTCGTATCCTAGCGAGGGTGGGATCTGGCGGTGGTGCAGCGCCAACGAGGTTTTCACCAGCCCGGCCACCCCGGCGGCGGTGTCCAGATGGCCGATGTTGGTTTTGACCGATCCAATGCGGCAATAGCCAGTGTCACTGGTGGTATCGCGGTAGGCCTCGGTCAGGGCAGTCACCTCGATCGGATCGCCCAGATAGGTGCCAGTGCCGTGGCACTCGACGTAGTCCACTGTTTCCGCTGCCACATCCGCTGCTTTCAACGCCATCCGCACCGCTGCGGATTGACCATCGACCGAGGGCGCCAAATAGCCTGCCTTGGCTGCGCCATCGTTATTGACCGCTGATCCCTTGATCACCGCCCAGATATGATCGCCATCGGCAATGGCGTCTTCCAAACGGCGCAGCGCCACAACGCCCGCGCCAGAGCCAAACACCGTACCCTGGGCGCGGTGGTCAAAGGCGTGGCAATGACCGTCGGGCGACAGGATTTCGTTTTCCTTGAACAGATAGCCGCGCCCCTGCGGCAGTTCGATGGTCGAGCCACCGGCCAGCGCCATGTCACACTCGCCCTCGCGCAGCGCCTTGCAGGCGTAATGCACCGCCACCAGTGAGGTGGAGCAGGCAGTCTGCATGTTGATAGAGGGGCCTTTCAGGTCAAACACATGACTGACCCTGGTGGCCATGAAATCCTTGTCGTTGCCAGTGTGGCGCAACAGGAACATGCCCACATCGTCAACTAAATTTGGGTTCGAGCAGATGTTGAAATAGAAATAACTGCCCATGCCGCAGCCGGCATAGACGCCAACCGAGCCATTGAGGCTCTCGGGCGGGTGGCCGGCATCTTCCATCGCTGACCAGGCAACTTCCAGAAACTTGCGGTGCTGTGGGTCCAGAATCGCTGCCTCTTTGGGGCTGAAACCAAAGAAGTCAGCATCAAACTGGTCAAAGCCCTGCAACAGCGCTGCCGAGGGGACATAGTTGGGATCAGCCAGGGTTTGTGGATGCTCACCAGCGTCCAGCAGCGCCTGCTCATCCAGCACCGTGATCGATTCAATGCCGTTTTTTAGGTTGTCCCAGAATTCGGCGGATGAATTTGCACCAGGCACACAAACGGATTGCCCGACAATGGCAATATCTCCGGCAGCCGGAGCGCCAGAGTTGAGATGAGTATCATGTGTCGTCATAACCAGACCAAGTGACCCATTGCAAAGGTGCCCACGCATCCGTCACGAACATAGTATTCACTGCTGCTGCGACCAACCCATAGGACCGATTATATTAACGCTGTTGGGGTTACCCCCAGCTGAAGTTCAAGCATGTGGAAATTAAGGCGGTGTTACACCCAGTATTTAACTCCCCTCAACTTGGGTCAAATATCGGAAATATATGCGGCCCGGGTATGAACATAATGTGGCTAATTTGGCCACAAAAGCGGAAAGAATACGGCATCACATCACGCTGCGTCGTCCGGTTGAAGGTTGAGTAACCATGGCCTGCGCGCCGCCAAATAGAGTTCGATTTGGGTGATCAAAGTCAGGGTATCGCAGCCGCTCGGCGTATCCCAGCACCGCTCCGGCACAGATCCAGGTGAAAGGGATCAGAGTGGCGTTGAGCAGCATATCCATCATCGTGGCTGCCAGTATTAACGCAATGGGTGCCACATAGGGTGAAATCTCCAGAACACCTTTACGCCGGGCTTCACCGCTTAACATCACCAGCGGTGCTGCCAACAGACCCATCTCGGCGATGTAGCCAACCCAGCCAAAGGCGCCAAAGGTGATGATCCAGCGACCATCAGGGATCGACAGGATCTGACCTGTTTCAACATGGCGGATCAGGTTGCGGCCCCAACCGCCCCAGCCGAACCATGGTTTTTCAGCGGCCCGTGCCAGCAACACCCGTTCATTGTCGAACCGGTACTGCAGCGATTGCGCTCGCTCGGCGCTGATGGCTTCGGCCTGGGCCAGAATGGCATCGGTCGGCACCAGTCCCAGATTGCGCAGCATCGGGTACACAATGGCGACCAGCGCAAGGGTCAGCGCGATGCGGATCTGCCATCTCAGCGGCGCCAGAGCGATGACCGGGACAAAGGCCAGCCCATAGGCCAGTGATGCAAGGCTTTTGCACAGCACCAAAACCCAGAACAAATAAACAGCCGCAATCGCCAGCCGAAGCCGCTCGCCCCCCTGCGCAGCACGCGCCAGAGCCGTGGCAGCCAAAACCGAGGACATCATGAAAAACGCCAGCCACAGCCCATGCGGCAGAAACACGATGGGGCGAAAGCCACCGCTGCGCATCATCTGTTCAAAGCTGTGCTGGAAGAAGCCGTAGATCCAAACATTGGTCTGCGGGCTGAGCCGGATTTCGATCAGTGAGGGGATTGTGTAGGCCAGCCCGGCCAGCATGAGTGCCAGCAGTAACTCGCGCAGGCCAGTTTCGGTCGACAGAAATTGGCGCGCCATGAAGAACGGTAACAAGACAATGATCTGGTTGATCATGACCGAGCCAAGATCGCGCCAGCGCAGTCCCGGCAGGGAATCGGTAAGAAAGATGATCGGGTCTGAATTTTCGATCACTTGAAACAAGATCGGATCGCTGTTGGTGAATACGGTTGGAATGACGCTGAGCACAAACCCGGCCACCAGTAGCCGCACCACGGGATGCCGGGGCCACAGCGGCACGGGTCTTCTCATCACCAGCACACATACTAGAAAGGCAGCAACCGACGGGATGGTGAATTTGTCCATGTCGGGCACCAGCGGCAGGTCGAATTCCGCCAGCGGCGGCAGAATCAGATAGCCTGCCAGAATGCTCCATAGGATGGCGCGCTCGATGCTTAGACGGCGAAACAGCCACAGGGTGACCAGCGGCCAGATCATCAGCATCATATAGGCCAGAGTGTTAGGCATCAGTAATGGCAACCTGCTGGTTTGAGGGGTTTTCAGGGCAGTTTAACCGCTGTTAGTGGCCAAATCCCAGCCTATTCCTGAGAGCCTGCGCGGACATGGCAAGGAAACAACGGTCATAGAGGCATTAATGAGGGTCGTCTGGCCATGAGAGACGTGGCAACCTATGCGAAAATGACGATCACCACGATTTCCCACGGAGAGATGCGCGTGCAGTTTGTATTCCACGGTCAGCCAATTGAGGTCAACATGCCAACCCGCAGCGCGCTGGAGGCTGAAATTCAGCATCGATTCGCGCGGCGGCAGGGGTTTGCTCTGGCGACTGTGAACCTGGACCATCTGGTCAAGATGGCGGACTCGCCTGCGTTTCTGGAGGCCTATGCAGCGCAGGATCTGGTGGTGGCTGATGGCCGCCCCATCGTCTGGCTGTCCTGGCTGGCGGGCCAGTTGGTCGAGCTGATGCCCGGATCGGACATGGTGGTGCCACTTTGCGAGATGGCGGCGCGTGCCAATGTCTCGGTGGCGCTGGTGGGAAGTACGCAAGATGCGCTGGAGGATGCCTCGGCTGTGTTGCAGGGGCAGGTTGCGGGTCTGGAGATCAGCCTGCTTGAAGCGCCGTCCGGGGTGTTTGACCCTAGCGGAGATGAAGCATCGCAGATCCTGCAGCACTTGCATGACCAAGGCATTGGGTTGTGTTTTCTGGCGCTGGGTGCACCAAAGCAAGAGGTTCTGGCTGCACGTGGGCGACAGATGGCACCGGGTGTTGGCTTTGCCTCGATCGGAGCTGGATTGGATTTTCTGGGCGGTCACCAGCACCGCGCGCCGCTGTGGATGCGCAGGCTGGCATTGGAATGGCTATGGCGTGCGCTGAGCAGCCCGGTGCGAATGGTGCCGCGCTATGCTCGTTGTCTTGCGATCCTGCCGGGGCAGGTGAGACTGGCGCTGAAGCAGCGCCGGCTGTAATCTCCGTTAGAAGATCACTTATACTCGATTAACCCGCGTCGGTGGCCAGTGATCCTGAGCCAACGATGCTCTAGCGCGCCCTGAGCCTCGGGGAATTTGCCCAGCACGGAAAAGACTGCGGATGTCGTTGCCATTCGGTGCGATAGGCGAAGGATCTGCATCGGATAAACCAGCAGAGACAACAGCAGCCAACAGCTGAACAGCGAGGCGAGAGCAATCGCCAGTGGAAGCGCAAATCCCCAGATCAGGCTGCGGCGGGTTTCCTTGACCCAGTGCCGTTGCGGTGGCGCGCCGTGGAGTGCTGCGCCCTCGGCAAAGGCGTATCCGGCGCGCCGGGCACGGGTCCACCATTGGGCAAACCGTAGCATTTGGGCATCGTGCAACGTCATCTCGGCGTCCAGTCGCCAGATGCGCCAACCTGCAGCGCGCAGGCGCAGGCACAGTTCTGGTTCTTCGCCGGCGATTAGATCCTCACGATATCCACCAAGTTCTTGTACAGGCGCCCGCCGCATCAGGGCATCGCCGCCACAGGCCGACGCCTCGCCCACCGGAGTGTTCCATTCCTCATTGCAAAGATGGTTGTAGACGGAATTATCGGGGAACCGTTCGCGTCGGCGTCCGCAGACCACGGCTATGTCCGGGTGATCGCCTAGGAAGGTGGTGGCCGCGGTGATCCAGCCGGGGTCGACAGTACAATCGCCATCGACAAACATCACCAGCGCGCAATCCCTCGCCAAAACCGCCATCCCGGCGTTGCGGGCGCGGGCGGCGGTGAAGGGCAGGGACATGTCGAGTTCGATGACTCTGGCGCCCAAGTCCCGCGCAGCAGCCACCGAGCCATCACTGGAGCCGCTGTCGACATAGATAATTTGTCGGGCTTGATCGTGCAAAGAGGCTAGGCAGGCGAGAAGGCGATCCCCTTCGTTTCGGCCTATCACCACAGCATCGACGATTGTGTTGGTCATAGTCAGATCAGGCCTGCTTTGCCTGCTCTGCCACAAAGGCAGAGTAGCGTGGCGAGTTGACCAGGAACCCCTGATCATAGAGCGCCTGTATCCCGGTAAAGGTCAGTGATTGAGGCGTGTACAGGGATAGGTTGGCATTTTGCTGCACCACAGACATCCGTAGCTTGTCTTCTCCGTGGGAGAGAACACCGCCAGTGACAGAGTCCCTATCGCGCTGGATCGGGTTGTCGCAGAATTTGTAGTGCCGCAGCAGTGCCGAGAAATCTGCGACGCGCAGATGGGCCGAAAAATGCGGGTGCAGGCCGGGTTCGACCTTGGGGTCGAGAAAGATCAGCGGGTGCTTTGTCAGGCAACACAGCTCGGAGAACATCTTGTTGCGGATGCCGCCGAACAGAAATTCGAGTTGCTCGTTTGGGACTTGGTTATGTTGCAGATAGTAGTTGAGCCCTTGGGTCAGGGGATGGTTGCTCTGATGGTAGGGCACCCTTTCGATCTTTTCGAGATCATAGTGCTGATAGGTTTTTATCACCTGATCAAACGGGGTGGTGGCCTCGTCTCGCAGCGACCGGGTGGAGAACAGGTCCAGCATCTGCGCCATCAGGGCGTTATAGCCGTTCTCAGTCATATAGCGCAGCAGCCCCGGCAGGCCGATGTCTTGCTGACCCTCGAATTCGAACAACTCGTCGATGTCCGCATAGAGACACCAGCGGTTCTGGCAATAACGTTTAGCAGTATAGCGGCGGAAATCGTTTTCGAACTTAGCCGTTGGCAGGGAGGATTGCAGGATCACCGCGCCAGGTTCCTGACGAATGCGATCAATAGTGCCATCGGTAGAGCCGTTGTCCAGGAACACATAGTGGCGAATGCCCAACTCGCGGTAGTGGCGAAAGAATTCTTCCAGATAAAACAACCCGTTTTTGACCACTACCACCACTGTCACATCTTCAGGGCCGGCGTAGGCCTCGGTCGGGCCGTGTAAATGTCGAATGGATTGCAACAGCTGGCGTTGGTGCGCCATCCGAGCCAGTTTTCCGCGTATACTCTGCCACAGGGATTTACCGGTGTTGTCCATCGTGTCGGGCGCCCGTTGTTGACTACTGACGCCAAATTAGGCAATTGGCCCGTGGCTGCAAGCATTTGTACCCTGAGCATTTGCATTTGGGATACATATGCAGCACCATTTGCGCGGAATAAATACAAAAAGGGTTCAGCTGGATGAACACGGATGTCACGGTACTGGTCGGCGATGTTGGCGGTAGCAATACACGGTTGGCGCTGGCTGGGCCTGAGATTGGCGTCACCGCGCTGAAGAGTTTTGACAACGACAGCTTTACCTGCCTCGAGGATGTGCTGACCGCCTATCGTGCTCAGCCCGATCTGCCGGTGTTTCAGGGGGCTTGCATCGCGGTGGCCGGGCCGGTTTATGGCAATGAATATAGGCTGACCAACCGGGATTGGCAGGGGGATACCACCTCGCTGGCGGCGCGGCTGCAATTGCCCGAGGGTGCGCGGATGGATTTGATCAATGATCTGGCTGCCTTGGGTCACGCGTTGCCGGTGCTAAGCCCGGGGCAATTGTCATCGTTGCGGGCCGGGCCTCAGGCTGGCGATCAGTCACTGGTGGTGGGACTGGGCACCGGATTTAACGTATCGTTGGTTGCTGGCAATCACACGGCCGGGGCGGAATTGGGACACGCAGATCTGCCGGGCTCGGTTTACAAAAAACTGGTTGTAGCCTTGGGCCGTGAACCCGAGGGTTTTGATACCAACGAAGATCTGTTCTCGGGCCATGGGCTGGTTCGGTTTCATCAGGCGATGAGCGGTGAAGCGATTGCAGGTGGCAAGCAGCTCATGGAGGAATATCTGGCTGATAAAAACAGCGCCGCAGCCCGCACGGTTGAGGTCTGGGCTGAACTGCTGGGCCTGTTTTCCTACAATCTGGTTCCCACTTACATGCCGGGTCAGGGTTTGTTCTTTGCCGGCAGCGTGGCGCGTGCGGTGCTCAGCTCACCCGCGCAGGCGCAATTTCTTGAGGGGTTCTCGCAGGGGGGAGGGTTGTTGCAGGAGCAGTGCCAAAAGATCCCGTTGTGGGTGATCACTGACGATGCCGCTGGCGTAAGTGGTTCCGCACGTGTGGCCTTGGAAGCCGCGGGCTCGGGACTTTCTGCCTAAACGCTTTTTTGGCAAAACCTCTGTTGAAATAATAAGGGCACGCCTGACCTTGGAAGGGGCGTGCGTGCTGTTGCGCATCACGGCCTTCGATCAGAGCTCGGCCTGTTTGCTTGCCCGGGGCTCCGCCCGTTCGCGCCTGAAACGATCCTCCGGATCGTTTCTAAGGCGGCGCTCACCCCAAAATCTAGCTCTCAACAGACGATTTCACGACTTCTACCACCACTTCTAGTGTGTTACCCCTGATACCAACCCACGAGTCTCTGACTTTTTCAGAGCGGATGGATTTTTAAAGGCAGCCCCGGAGCCCGCCGATGTATTTGTTTCGTGACCCGCGTTCATTATTTCGCGCCATTTTGCTCTGCTTCTGCGGCCTCTCGCTGGTTTTTCCCGGCGCTACACTTGCTGCCAGTTCCTCTCTGGCGGCTCCGGGCGCAGATGAAGAGCTAACCGAGCGCCTGCGCGGTGCCTCGGCTGTTCTGGCGGTCCCGACAGATATCGGCGTTCAGGAATTGCTGGCCACGGCCTTGTCGGATTACCACACCCTGGTGCAGGTTCTCTATGACGGTGGGTATTTCTCACCCGAGGTGCACATCCACATTGACGGACGCGAAGCCGCTTCAATTCAGCCTCTGTATCCGCCACGCTCCATCACCAAGGTCGCCATCACTGTCAAACCTGGGCCCAGGTTCACTTTTGGCACTGCCCTTGTCACCCCGCTGCCTGATCCCAGCGAAGTGGACATCCCCGAAGAATTTTCCACCGGGGAGCCAGCCGGCACAGCCGCTATCCGCGATGCCAGCCATGCCGGATTAAGAGCCTGGCGCCATGCCGGCCATGCAAAGGTCGCCCTGCAGGATCAGGACATCACCGCCAATCATGCGCAGGCCCGTATCGATGCCACCCTGCGCCTGTCGCCCGGTCCCCAGCTTCGCTTTGGTCAGTTGCAGCAAACCGGCGAGACCGCAGTGAACCCCGAAGCCATCCGCCGCATTGCCGGGTTCCCCACCGGCGAAGTCTATCACCCGGAACACCTCGCCAAGGTCGGCACTCGCCTGCGTCGCACCGGCACCTTTTCGGCAGTCTCGCTGACCGAAGCGCAGCAGGCCAATCCCGATGGCACCTTAGATTTCACCGCCAATTTCGAAGACCTGCCACAACGACGCCTAACATTTGGGGCCGAGCTGAGCTCCAGCGATGGATTGGAATTGACCGGCACATGGATGCACCGAAACCTGTTTGGTAACGCCGAAAAACTGCGCTTTGAAACTCGGCTCAGCGGCATTGGCGGCGCCAGCGATCTGGACGGGCGCATCAGCCTGCGTCTGGACCGTCCCGCCACCCTTGGTCCGGATGACAACACCTATTACCTGCTCGAGGTCGAGCGGTTGGACGAAGAACATTACAAGGCCACCCGTGGTCTGGGCGCCATTGGTGTGCGGCGGGTATTCTCGGATACGCTGTTTGCCGAAGGGTCCATCGGGTTTGAATCCATCCTCGCCGAAGACGTATTTGGCAAGCGCCGGTTCAAATACATCGAAGGCAACCTGCGGGCCGAAAAAGATGCGCGTAATAACCGGGTCAGCGCCACTGACGGCTACTATCTGGACGCCCGTTTCCTGCCTTTCATCGGAATTGATGGCAGCAAATCCGGCGCACAGATCAAACTGGATGGGCGCATCTATTATGCCTTGGGCAGCACCGATTCCGTTGTACTGGCCGGACGGTTGCAACTGGGATCGGTGATCGGCCCGGCGCTCAGTGAAGCCTCACCGGCGATGCTGTTCTTCTCGGGTGGGGCTGGATCGGTGCGCGGTCAAGAGTATCAATCGCTGGGCGTTCCCGTGCCCGGCGGCATCGCAGGCGGCAAGGGCTATCTGGCGCTGTCAACCGAGATACGTGGCAAGGTCACCGACAAGATCTCGCTGGTCGGATTCTATGATCTGGGCCTGGTGGATGAAAACAGCTTCGTCTCAGGATCGTCGCAACGCCACGCTGGTGCCGGGCTTGGGATACGATATGACGTGGCCGGCATTGGCCCGCTGCGGCTGGATCTGGCGTATCCGGTAGAGGGCGGCAGCAGCGACGGGCTGCAATTCTATATTGGTATAGGACAGGCATTTTGAACCGGTTCATCGCATATACCCTCGCCGCAGTTCTGGCCACCACGCCACTGGCCGCGCAGGACAGCGACAGCGAAGAGGCCGGCGGCTTTCTGGTCAACTTTCTTGAGGACACCTTGTCAGGCGAAAACCGCCAGATCAGTGTGATCGGGTTGGAAGGCGCACTGTCGTCGTCAGCCACCATCGAAAAGATCACCGTATCAGACGACGAAGGCATCTGGTTGACCATCGACAACGCGGTGTTGGATTGGAACCGGATGGCGCTGATCAAAGGTAAGTTTTCGGTCAATGCGCTGACCGCCGATGCCATCCGGGTTGAGCGCGCGCCCAACCCCACGCTAACGGACCCTGAGCTGCCATCCCCCGAAGCAACCCCGTTTCAGCTGCCCGAACTCCCCGTCGCGGTAGAGCTGGGCGAGATCCGGGTGAACCAGATCGAACTGGGTAAGGATCTGATGGGCACCGCCGCCAGCCTGTCGCTGAATGGCTCGCTGAAACTGGCGGATGGGGCGCTGGACAGCTCCCTTTTGGTGGCGCGACTGGACAGGCCCGGCGACCTGCTGCGGCTGGCTGCGTCATTTGTCAATGAAACCAGTGTGATCTCGCTGGATCTGGCACTGGAGGAATCGGCCAATGGTCTGGTCGCCTCGCTACTGGACTTGCCCGGACGCCCAACCCTGCGATTGTCAGTGCAGGGCACCGGCCCGGTTGATAATTTCAATGCCAATCTTGAGCTCGACACCAACGGCACTCGGCGCCTGGGTGGTCAGTTGATCCTGTCGGCCCTGCCCACAGACGACTCTGAAGCCCCAAAAGGCATCACTTTCTCGGCGGATCTAAGCGGCGACATCGACCCGCTGCTACCACCACCTTATCGGCCTTTCTTTGGCCCCGACATTCGCGCCAACCTGAAAGGTCACAACGACCCGGACGGGCGCATCACACTGGATAATCTGGTGCTGCGCACACAGGCGATGCAACTCACCGGCGCTCTGGCGCTGGCCCCCGGAAATGTGCTCGACACTGCCAACATCAAGGCGGCAATCACGCCGCCCAAAGGTCAGGCAGCGGTGCTTCTCCCCGTTGCCGGAGGTTCTATCACATTGGCCGGGGTTGAACTCACGGCCCATAAAACCGCCGGTTCGGATTGGCAGATCAAGGCTTTGCTGGATCGTTTGAACCATCCCGACTTGTCCCTGTCTAAGGCGGAACTGACTGCAGCAGGAATGCTGGACCAAAGCGACGGCTTTGCCATCAGTGGTGACATCAAAGCGTCCCTCACCGGTATCAAACCTGCCGATCCAGCATTGGCGCAGGCACTTGGCGGGCAGGTTACCTTTGACGGGACACTGGCGACACAGGGCGACGGAGCCTTGCGGATCAGTGACATGGCGCTACGTGGCAACGACTACCGCGCCAGTGGAGATGTGAAAATCGAAGGGCTGGACAGCGGCTTGAAAATCACCACCAACCTGCACGTTGGCGCGGCTGATCTGACCCGGTTCTCGGGGTTGGCAGGACGGCCCCTTGGCGGCGCGGTCAACGCGGAAATCGTAGGCCATGCCGTTCCACTGTCGGGAATGTTTGACATTGACCTAGCGATGCGGGCCGAGGACCTGAGTGCCGATATCGCGCAACTGGATCCGCTGATTGCCGGGGTCACCACCCTGCAAGTAAAGGCCGCGCGCAATACCACAGGACTGCACGTTGATCGCTTTGAACTGAGCAATCCCGCCCTGGCTGCGCAGGCGCACGGGAAATTGGACAGCACAACCGGGTCTTTGAACCTGACCGCCCGACTAAACGATATCGCCCCACTGGTGCCGCAAACCTCGGGCCCGCTGGAATTGGGGGCGGATATCACCCGCGACGGTGATACCTTGTCGGGCAAGGTTGAACTGCTTGGCCCCAATGCCTCGCACGCGGTGCTGGACGGGTCCATTGACGGCAGCGGCGCGGCGGATCTGACTTTTGATGCCGCGATTCAGGATTTGCAGCGCTTCCTGCCCGAACTGGCCGGTCAATTGTCCGCCAAGGGCACCGCCAGCCGCCGCGCTGGTGTCTGGCAGATCGACAGTAATCTGACCGGCCCCGCAGACATCGACGCCACCGTCGCCGGCAGTTGGGACGAGGCCAAGTCCAGCGCCGACCTGCAAGCCAAAGGTCGGTTGCGACTGGATGGAGCCAATCTGTTCATCAAGCCCAACTCGGTACGTGGGTTGGCCGAGTTTGACATGAGCCTGCGCGGCCCGCCTGCTCTGGGCTCGCTCAGCGGCACCATTTCGACGGCGGGCACCACCCTGGCCATTCCTGCCGCCAAACAACAAATCGAGGGAATTTCCGCCACCATCTCGATTGCGCAATCCAGCGCCAATATTCAGGTCTCGGCCAGCCCGCGCGGGGGCGGAGCCGTGCGAATTTCCGGCCCTGTCGCCTTAACCGCGCCGTTTGATGGCAACATACAGGTGGCGCTAAACAGCGTGGTGCTGACCGACAGCCTGATCTACGAAACCATCCTCGACGGAGCCTTGGGTTATACCGGTCCATTGGCGGGCGATGGCCGACTGGCCGGACATATCAACGTTGGCGAGACCAATATCAACCTGGCAGCAGCGGGCGGCTCGGTTTCCTCTGCGCCGATTCCGCCAATTCGCCATGTCAATGAACCCAGTGCCTCGCGCCGCACCCGCGCCCGTGCTGGGCTGATCGATCAGGCAAAACCCGGCAGCGGCCCCGACATCGCATTGGATATCATGATCAATGCCCCCGGACATATCTTTGCCCGTGGGCGCGGATTGCAAGCCGAGATGGGCGGTCAGATCCATGTACGCGGCAGCACCGCCAATGTGGCCCCCTCGGGTCAGATCGGATTGATCCGTGGAAATTTCAATCTGCTGGGCCGACGCCTAGAACTCGACGAAGGCAAGGTGACACTGCAGGGCAACCTGGTGCCCTATCTCGACTTCAAATCCACCGCCAGCACATCCGAGGGATCGGCCACCATGGAGATCTCGGGGCTGATCGACGCACCAGTGATCAAGGTCTACTCGGACCCCGCCCGCCCCAGCGAAGAGGCCCTGGCGCTACTGCTGTTTGGCGACAATATCCAGGACCTGTCGCCACTTGCACTGGCACGCATGGCCGGTTCATTGCGCGAACTCAGCGGCCGTGGCGGCAAGACTGAGGGCTCGTTGCGGGATGGAACAGGTGCCGACGAGGCCGAGCTGAGCTTTGACGGACTGGGGCTTGGCGGCTATGTCGCTGACAACATCTATACCGATTTCAACGTCAACACCCGTGGCGAAAGTGAGCTGAACATCAACCTGGATGTCAGTGATAATGTGACTGTCACCGGCACTGTCGAGAGTGACGGTGACACTGGTGTCGGGCTGTTTTTCAAGAGGGATTATTGAGGACTGCCTAATTCCCAAGGTCAGGCGCTGGCCTTTATTCGAAAAGCCACGCGAGTCCTACATCTGCGCCGCGCGGAACCACCGACGAATGACCGCGCGGTCCTCTGGCTCCATGAAGGTCACATTGGCAGGCGGCATAGCGTCGGTCACCCCAGCGTGCAGATAGATGGCGCTGGCCTGACGGGCGACATCGGCCTCGTTTTCCAACAAGACCCCCTTTGGGGCCTGTCGGATACCATCCCAGAACGGCTCGCGGGCATGGCACATTGAGCAACGACCCATGACCAAGTCGTGCACTTCTTCAAAGCCCTCGGTCTGTGACATGATCAGCGCTGTGCCACGCAGGGCGGCCTGTTCCTCATCGTCGCCGTCGCTCTCCAGCCCGGCCGTAGACAGGATAATGATGCCAAGAAACAGCAGCGCGGTGGCCAGCCAGGTCCAGGTCGGGTTGCCTTTGCGGGCGTGACGGGTGTTGAAGTAGTGGCGGATGGTGACGCCCATCAGGAACACCAGAGCGGCGATCAACCAGTTGTACTGACTGGCAAAGGCCAGTGGGTAGTGGTTCGACAACATCAAGAAGATCACCGGCAGGGTGAGGTAGTTGTTATGGGTCGAACGCAGCTTGGCGATCTTGCCGTATTTGGCGTCCGGCGTGCGCCCGGCCTGTAAGTCCGCCACCACGATGCGCTGATTGGGCATGATGATGAAAAACACGTTTGCCGTCATGATGGTGGCGGTGAAGGCGCCCAGATGCAGCATCATGGCGCGACCGGTGAAGACTTGGTTTAGCGCCCAGCCCATCACAACCAATAGAACAAACAGCAGCACCATCAACAGGGTAGGACGTTCTGCCAGGCCGGATTTGCACAAGCGGTCATAGATCAGCCAGCCCACCGACAGCGAGGCCGCCGAGATTGCGATTCCCTGCCACAGTGCCAGATCAGCTTTGGCCTGATCAATCAGGAACAGCTCGCCGCCAGCCCAATAGACCACCATCAGCAATGCGGCACCGCTGAGCCAGGTCGAATAGCTCTCCCATTTGAACCAGGTCAGGTGCTCGGGCATCTCGGTCGGTGCGACCAGATATTTGCGCACGTGATAAAACCCGCCGCCATGGACCTGCCATTCCTCGCCGTGGGCCCCGACTGGCAGATCCGACGCCTGTCGCAGGCCTAGGTCCAAGGCAATGAAATAAAAGGAAGAACCGATCCACGCGACCGCCGTTATTACGTGTAGCCAGCGCAGAGCAAAAGCCAGCCAATCCCACATCATCAAGATTTCAAACATAAGCGCCTCGTAAATGTTGTTTGCCCCAGTCTAGGCAAGCGGTGGATTATTCGGTATTCCCGCATATTATCAAACTGTATCAAAAAAAATGGAACAATGTCCTATCTAGATAACATCCGGACCTTTGTGAGGGTCTATGAACTCGGCTCGATGTCGGCGGCGGGGCGGGATCTGCGGATTTCACCGGCGGTGACATCGGCGCGAATTTCGCAGCTCGAGGATTATTTGGGCGTGCGACTGTTCCAGCGCACCACCCGCAATCTGACCGCGACCGAGCAGGGTAAGGCGTTCTATAGCGGCGCGGTGGCGGTGCTGGAGACGGTGGATGCGGCTGAAGCCAAGGTGATGCATCTGACCGAAGTGCCGCGTGGGTCGCTGTTTGTCGCAGCACCTTTGGGGGCAGGGCGACGGCTGGTCGCACCTCAAGTGCCCGAGTTTCTGGCCCAGTATCCCGAGATCAGCATTCGGATGCGGCTGACGGACAGGTCGGTGGATCTGACCACCGAGGGGTTGGACCTGGCGTTTTTCCTGGGCCAGCCCGAGGACAGTAACTTGCGCATCCGCAAGATCGCCGATTGCAAGCGTGTGCTCTGTGCGTCGCCCGAATACCTAGCGCGTCAGGGCACTCCCAATAATGGCGCGGATCTGGTTAGTGGCAGCCATGACTGTCTGAACCTGCGCTTCCCCGGCGCGGCCGAGTTTCAGTGGATGCTGCAGACAGCCGAAGGCCCCAAACGCTATGCAGTGTCGGGGCGGTACGAATGTGACGACGGAGATGTGCTGACTGATTGGGCGCTGGCTGGGCAGGGTATTGCGCTAAAGCCGGTGTTCGAAGTTGCCGAGCATCTCTGCTCAGGCGCCCTGATTTCGGTGGCTAAACAAACCCCACCAGTGTCGGTTCAAATGGCCTGTCTTTATACTCATCGCCGCCATCAGGATCCTAAAACCCGCCTGTTTATGGACTTCATGTCCGACCACATGGCACGGGCAGTACGCGAGGCTGAAACTCGCGTTGCAAAGGAAGGCTCCCGCCCCTGAAGGCGCCTGACGGCGCATTGCAGCGTTTGGGCGTGGCACCGCGCAATGCGCGGTGCAAGACCGAGTTTCGCGAAGGTGTGGACGACCAATGGCCCTTGGGAATACGATGTGTTTTGAGTTTGAACATCTCTGCACAACGCCATATGCAGCTATGCGTTGACGGCTTAGTTAACTTTATGGTTAAGTAGCGTTTAGTTGAACGCGACAAATCATCACAAGGGGACAATCCATGGCAGAACTTTTTCAGGGTGTTAGCTGGGCTGGGGTATTTTCAGGCGCAATTGCGGCGTTCTTGCTTGGCTGGCTTTGGTACTCGCCCAAGCTGTTTGGTCCGAAATGGGCCGAAGGGGTTGGGGTGCAGATGGGCTCGGCGGATGAGATGCCCAAGGCGGCGATGATCTGCCAGATTGTCGGGCTGTTTCTTGTCAGTTGGCTGGTCGGAGTGACCGCGGTCTCGGAGGCTTTGCTGACGATCATTCTGGCGGTGGTGGCGTTTTCCGTGATGGGCTACGCGGGCGGATTGTTCCGCAAAAACAGCGACTATGCGCGCGCCACGGATGCCGGGTACTGGGTTGCCAGCGTAGTTGTCATGGTGATCTTCCAGGGGATTTTCTGAGCTAGGGTGAAGCCTCATTTGGTTGGGTGGGAATACCAAAGGTACGCGCGTTTAGCTGGCGCTCTGCCTGAGTGAACCGGCTAATAGTTGACGAGCTTGGCGATGCAAAGTGGTGAAGACGGGGGCGGATTTCCCCTTGCAATGCACCTGTGAACGGGCAGGCTTTTGCCTGCGCATCATGTTGTGTGCGCTTTGTTTTTAACGAGTATTGGAGGTTTTTATGGGCAACAAGGTTACCTAAAATAAACCAAAAATCACCACCTACACTGTCAAAGGCAAGACTCTGAAAGAGGTCTGGACCAATGTTCTCAAGGTTGGTCCCAAAGATCCCAATGACAATAAAAAGGTCGCGGCGTTGACGGAATGCACCATTATTGTTGCTGATAAATGGGATGCCGAGACACGGGGTGGTCGCTGTTTGACAACCGGCAAGATTGAAACGCGCGTTGGCGTCAAGAATATGACGATGAAGGTCGAAGGCGTGATCAAGCTGCCGAAGTTGAGCGGCACCGGCCTGTCCAAAACCGCCAAAAAGGAATGGGATCGGTTTATGTCCAAGCTGGACAAGCATGAGCGCGAACACCTGGTAGACACCGAGAAACTGGCCAAGACCATGGGTGTTGAAATCATGAAAATCGAAGGTGTCGGCTTGGGCGATGACGAGGACATAGCATTTGAGGCTGGAAAAGCAGCCTTCATTGAGCTTTATGTCGCCAGTTACAGAGGTAAGAAAATTGCAGAGCGCATCACTGCAGCAGCTAAGAAACTGGACAAGGCCAGCGGTCATGGCGCCAAGCACGGCGCAGTGCTGAATTTGGATATCATCTGATCAGCGCATGATCCGAGCCGCAGTACTTCTTCATCATGTCCCTCGTCCCGGCAGGTGCCGAGATTTCACTAGAAGGTGGGTCTTTGGCTCTGGTTTGTGGTGGCAAATACTGCCCGAGCCATAGATTAAGGTGGTTAATAGTTGCCTTGGTTTTGGCGGCATTCTTCAACAGGTCGTGGCGCATGACGTATTTTGCTGATCTTCCCTGACGAAAGCTGCGCAATCCATTTCTCGATGAAATTACCGCCTTACATCTTGTCACTTTCAGGCGTCCCAGCCTGGCAATCACCGGGCGGCTGCAGGATGTGTTGGTTGCCCATTTTGCTGGCAGGCGAAGCTATTTCTAGGGGGATGTTGTATTCTCTATCAATGGTTTTCAGGTTTGGCTGAGCTAGGGGACGGCGTGGTATCTACCGATGGCGATTGCAACGACCTTTGTGCGTCTGAAGGGGCGGTAGCGCCGGACGCAACGGGCATTCGGAATGCAATCGCCTTCATTTCGGCCAGCTATTCCGGGTCGTTCATTGGTGAGTTGTAGGCCCCAATACAGATTGTCCTCACCGCCTCGGGCGCAGATCGAAACTCGTTCGGATGTGACGACAGCAATGTGTTCACGAATTGGGGCGCGGCCTCCATTGAAAGGGCGGTGATGCAGACATTCGACTTTATTGAGGCCGCTGAGATGGTAGCAAAAACTGTTGCTGCTCGGGACGCTGAGCTGGATGTGACACCGTCGTTACCGCAAATCGAGGACGGAGGCGGGTTGGATGGGGTGCTGGATGCACTGACCACCCGGTTAGCCACCCAAAGTCAGCGGCAGGCCTTAACGCCCAAACTTTGACTGTCGCGCCACGATGTAACTTGATCGCCAAGGGTAGGCTCGCCGCAGGCGCCATGCCCAACGGGCAGACCAGCATCTGTGATGCAGCGCCTGCCGGACGGGAGAACACCGTTGATCTAGCGATCAGCTGCCGCGGTAGGTGGAGTAGCCAAAGGCCGACAGCAGTAGCGGCACATGGTAGTGGGAATCGGCCTCGCTGATGCCAAAGCGGATCGGGATCAGGTCCAGGAACAGCGGCTCGACCAAGGGCTGACCACTGGCGCGCAGGTAATCGCCGGCCTGAAACACCAGCTCGTAATTGCCGATGGCAAAGCCCTCTTGCGGCAGGATCGGCGTGTCGGTTCGCCCGTCACTGTTGGTTTGCATCTGTGCCAGTTGCGTACGGGTCTCGCCGGTGACGCGATACAGCGTGATTTTCAGCCCTGCCGCCGGGCAACCCTGCGCCGTGTCCAGAACGTGAGTGGTCAGATAGCCGGTCATATTTTAGGTCTCCTAAATTCGCATCATAGTCCTGCACGATGCCCGAAGAGGTTGCAAACTTGGCGGCTTTGACAGTGCCTTCGGGAAAATTTGATAAACCGCCTTCATCTTCTGCCATAGTAAGAGGCAACCCAATAGGTTGAAAGGCCAGGCTCTATGACCAGATATCCGCGCGACATGATTGGATATGGTGCAAATGCACCGGATGCGCAGTGGCCCGGTGGCGCCAAAGTGGCGGTGCAATTTGTGCTGAATTTTGAAGAGGGCGGCGAGAACAATATCCTGCATGGCGATGCCGCGTCTGAGGCGTTTTTGTCTGACATTCCCGGCGCGGCTCAGTGGCAGGGGCAGCGGCATTGGAACATGGAGTCGATCTATGAATACGGCGCGCGGGCCGGATTTTGGCGGCTGCACCGGTTGTTCACTGGGGCGGATATTCCGGTCACTATTTATGGCGTTGCCACTGCATTGGCGCGTTGCCCGGATCAACTGGCAGCGATGAAATCAGCAGACTGGGAAATTGCCAGTCATGGCCTGAAGTGGGTCGAGCACAAGGACATGGCTGAAGACGAGGAACGCGCGGCGATTGCCGAGGCGGTGCGCCTGCATACCGAGGTCGTCGGCGAGCGCCCTCGGGGTTGGTACACCGGGCGATGCAGCACCAATACGGTGCGTCTGGTGACCGAGGAAGGTGGCTTTGATTATATCTCGGACACTTATGACGATGATCTGCCGTATTGGCGTGAGCAGGGCGAACGGGATCAGTTGATCATTCCCTATACGCTGGAAGCCAATGACATGCGCTTTGCCACCGCACCGGGATATACTACCGGCGAGCAGTTCTTCTCGTATCTGAAGGATGCCTTTGACGTGCTCTATGCCGAGGGCGAGGCAGGGGCGGCTAAGATGATGTCAATCGGGCTGCATTGCCGCCTAATAGGTCGGCCGGGCAAGATTGCTGGGCTGAAGCGGTTCATCGATTATATTCAGGGCTTTGACGATGTCTGGTGCCCGCGTCGCATTGATGTCGCACAGCACTGGGCCAAGACCCATCCGCATCAGCGCTATGAGCGGCCCAGCCAAATGGATCAGGCGGCGTTTGTGGGCAAGTATGGCTCGATCTTTGAACATTCGCCCTGGATTGCCGAGCGCGCCTTTGATCTGGAGCTGGGGCCTGCACATGACACGGCAGGTGGGCTGCACAATGCGCTGGCGCGGATATTCCGCTCTGCCAGTGAAAATGAGCGGTTGGACGTGCTGACGGCACACCCGGATCTGGCGGGCAAGCTGGCCTCGGCCGGGCGGTTGACGGCCGAGAGTACCGGTGAGCAGGCAGCGGCAGGGCTGGACATGCTGACCGACAATGAGCGTGAGAGTTTCACGCGGTTGAATGGTGACTATGTCGCCAAACATGGATTTCCCTTCATCATTGCGGTGCGTGACTACGACAAGGCCAGCATTCTGGCGGCGTTTCATCGCCGCATAGACAACAGCCGCGAGGTGGAGCTTGCCGAGGCCTGCAAACAGGTCGAGCGGATTGCCGAGTTTCGATTGAGGGATGTTTTGCCATCATGACCCAAATCAATATCCGCCAGTTGACCGCTGATAGTTTCGCCCCCTTCGGCGAAGTGCTGGAGTTGAAGGCCCAACCCGATAAGCTGATTAATCAGGGGCAATGCGGTCGCCATCACGATCTGGCCACGCTGGCGTTTTCGGGCGGGCGTGCCGGGATTTCGCTGTTTGACGCCGAGCCGCGCAGCCTGCCGTACAAGCTGGAGATGGTCGAGCGTCACCCCGATGGGTCACAGGCCTTTATTCCGATGTCGCAGTCCCGTTTTTTGGTGATTGTTGCGCCAGATGAAAATGGAAAACCGGGGAGGCCTCTGGCGTTTGAAACCACACCGGGACAGGGGATAAACCTGCATCAAGGCATCTGGCACGGGGTGTTGACACCTCTGCAGGCGCCGGGGTTGTTTGCCGTTGTTGACCGGATTGGCCCGGGTCTCAACCTGGAAGAACACTGGTTTGAGACGCCATTTACCGTATCACGTAGTTAAGATCAAAGCCGCCCACCAAAGAGGCGGTTCACTAACTTAGAAACCAACAATAGGGACGATGAAATGAGTAATGGAAGCATCGGGTCGCCGCAGCAATTGCGCGATCCCAACTATACGCCCGCCCTGTCGCGGGCGATCCCGCTGGGTATCCAGCATGTGCTGGCAATGTTTGTATCAAACGTGACACCTGCGATTATTGTCGCCGGGGCGGCGGGCTTTGGCTTTGGCTCAAACTCGCCGGATTTCCCCGAGCTGCTGTATATGATTCAGATGTCGATGCTGTTTGCCGGTGTCGCAACATTGCTGCAGACGGTGACGGTTGGCCCGGTGGGCGCTGCGCTGCCGATTGTTCAGGGCACCAGCTTTGCGTTTTTACCGATCATGATCCCACTGGTGGCGGGTAAGGGCGTTGATGCGCTGGGGGCCCTGTATGGTGGCGTCATCATTGGCGGCATTTTCCATGCAGCATTGGGCACTGTGATCGGAAAAATCCGTTTTGCTCTGCCGCCGCTGGTGACCGGACTGGTAGTAACGTTGATCGGGTTGATGTTGGTCAAGGTTGGCATTCAGTATGCTGCCGGTGGTGTGCCTGCTAAGATGTCAGGGGCTGCTGAATATGGCTCTCTGTTGAACTGGTCGGCTGCATTGTTGGTGATTGTGGTCACGCTGGGATTGAAGTTTTTCGCCCGTGGAATGTTGTCGATCTCGGCGGTGTTGCTGGGTCTTGCCGTGGGCTATGTCTATGCGCTGATGATGGGCATGGTCACTGTCGAGGCGATTGGTACCAGCTGGTCACGCGCTGCGACCTTTGCGCTGCCGATGCCGTTCAAATATGGCTTTGAGTTTTCGCTGGCTGCAGTTCTGGGCTTCTGCCTGATGGCCTTTGTGTCTGCGGTGGAAACCGTTGGTGACGTGAGCGGAATCACCAAGGGTGGTGCTGGTCGCGAGGCCACTGACAAAGAGATCACTGGTGCCACCTATGCCGATGGTGTGGGCACGGCAATTGCAGGCCTGTTTGGCGGTTTGCCAAATACTTCGTTCAGCCAGAACGTTGGCTTGATTGCGATGACCGGTGTGATGAGCCGCCATGTGGTGACTATTGGTGCCATCTTCCTGATCATCTGCGGGCTGGTGCCCAAGGTTGGCGCCATTATCCGCACCATCCCGATCGAAGTACTTGGTGGCGGTGTCATCGTGATGTTTGGCATGGTGGTTGCAGCCGGTATTTCGATGCTGTCTGACGTGGACTGGAACCGTCGTAATATGGTGATCTTTGCCATTTCATTGTCGATTGGCCTGGGACTGCAGATGGAGCCCGGTGCGGTGCAATACTTGCCTGACTCGCTGCGGATCCTGATGACTTCAGGTCTGTTGCCTGCGGCGCTGCTGGCGATTGTGCTGAACCTGGTCTTGCCGCTGGACCTGGCGGATGAATCCACGGATGAAGTATCGGGTGGTCATGCCGGCCACGGCGAGGGGTCGCTGCCTGGCGAATAAGATTAAGGTGCGAGGGGCCAGCCCCTCGCGCTCCCCGAGGTATTTTAGACAAGAAGAACGGGGGCTGCTGTGTGAGGCGGTCCCTGTTGATATTGGGCCGGCTGGCAGATGTTACTTCGTTGCCATCTGTCGTGCTACATCCAGCATTCGCGCCGAAAAGCCCCATTCGTTGTCGTACCAGCCAAAAATGCGCACCTGGCGGTCGCCCACCATGCGGGTCTCGGGGGCGGCGATCACCAGAGATTCAGGGCGTGCACGCAGGTCGGAGGATACCAGCGGCATCTCAGTCCAGCCGAGCACGGGTGAGGCGGCAACAGCCTCTTTCAAGGTGGCAATAAAGTTCTTTTCGCCGGAGGGGCGCGACAGCCGCACCACCAGATCCACCGCTGAAACACTGGCGCTGGGCACGCGCACTGCGGCGCCGCTGATGCGGCCTGCCAGATGAGGTAGCACCGTGTCGATCAGGTGGGTTGCAGAAGAGCTGGTTGGGACCATCGATTGCGCGCCACCACGGGAGCGGGCGAAGTCGCCGCGGGGGGCGTCGACCATGGGCTGTGAGTTGGTATAGCAGTGGATGGTGGTCATATGCGCGGTGTCGATACCAGCGATCTGATCCACTAGTTTGACCAGCGGGGCCATTGCGTTGGTGGTACAAGAGGCGTTGGAGATGATCCGGGCACCGTCCAGCATGTCGTCATTGGCGCCCAGCACCACCGTCTGCTCGGCAGCGGGCGAGGGACCTGAGATCAACACCTTACGTGCCCCCGCTGCCAGGCCGCGTTCGGCGACATCCGACGTGCGCGCTATGCCGGTGCATTCCAGCACCACATCAACAGTGCTCAGGTCGGCCTGCGTTAAGTCGGCATGATGGCTCATCGGTATGGAGCGGCCCATCACGGTCAGCATCTTGTCGCCGTGTTCAACCGTTTCGGGGAAGGGGCCAAATGTGCTGTCGTATTGAAACAGATAGGCGCACATGTCCAAAGGGGCGATGTCGTTGATCCGCACCACCTCGATGCCCGCGCCCCGTGGCGAGGTCAGGATTTGGCGCAAGATCGCGCGGCCAATGCGGCCGAATCCGTTGATTGCAATTCTCATGGCTAAGCTATGGCAGGGGTTGTGAGTTGGCTCAATCCACCTTGGGGTGAAATTTGATCACATTTTGTGAAGTGAGAACCGTCTTGGAAATGATCCGGGGGATCATTTCAGGTTCGAACGTGTCGAACCCAAAATGCAGCCTAGCTTATCAACTGGCCGTGACTGACTTGCGGCCCTTTAGTTTGGGCAGATCATCTGGGCAAAGTAAGACCCGTCAATTGACTGCACCATGGTATCGATATTGGCGCTGCATCCGGTGGCGGCCTTGAAGGCACGTGCAGCCTGACGGGAGCCGATCATGGCTGGTGGGCGAAAGGGCAGAAGCTCGACATTCAATCGCTCGGCACGGTAGCGCCCCGGCACGTCCTCGACGGCTGTCACGATCCAATTGCGACCCAAAACAGTAACCTGCTTGCCCGCAACGCCTTTGGCCTGAGCAAGAGGGGTCAGAGCCAGTCCTAGCGCGGTGGCCAGGGTCAATTGTTTCATCATGACAAATCTCCGCTTAAATGCTAATGCCGCAACCCTAGCGCAGGCTACGGCACATGCAATGGCTATCAGCCCAACGGCATGTGCCGATTGACGTCTTTGTACAGCAAGTAGCGGAACCGGCCCGGGCCGCCCGCATAGCAGGCCTGCGGGCAGAAGGCGCGCAACCACATGAAATCGCCGGCCTCGACCTCGACCCAGTCCTGGTTCAGCTTGTAGACCGCTTTGCCTTCGAGCACGAACAACCCGTGCTCCATGACGTGGGTCTCCAGGAAGGGGATGACGCCGCCGGGTTCAAAACTGACTACGGTGACATGCATGTCGTGGCTCATGTCTTCGGGGTTCATGAAACGCGTGGTGGACCAGCGGCCCTCTGTGTCGGGCATCACGTTGGGGGCGATGTCCTGCTCGTTGACCACAAAGGATGCGGGCTTTTGCACGCCCGGTGCGGATTGCCAGCGTTTGCGGATCCAGTGGAATGCGCCAATTTCGTCACTGGTGTTGCGGATAGTCCAGTCTGCGCCTGCGGGGGCATAGACAAAACTGCCCGGTGTTAATGTATGGGCCGTGCCGTCGACGGTTAGCTGCAGTGTGCCTTGGGTGACAAACAGACCGGCCTGTGCCGTTGCATCGCTTTCCGGTGCATCTGAGCCACCGCCCGGCTGCAGCTCGACGATATACTGTGAAAAAGTCTCGGCAAACCCGCTGAGCGGGCGGGCGATGACCCACATCCGCATGCTATCCCAGCCCGGCAGGAACGAAGTCACGATATCGCGCATGGTGCCTTTGGGGATCACCGCATAGGCGTCGGTGAACATGGCGCGATCGGTCAGCAGCTGGTCCTGCCCTGGGTGACCACCATGGGGAGTGTGATAGGTGGGCGATGCCATATGCGATCCTTTCCATGTGTTTGGCGCAACTATGCGAGTGTCATCGCCGCGCCGAAAGGTGGCCTGGCGCAATAGCTTTCTTCGTAAAAATTTGAATATCGGCGGGCGGGCTTTGGACAAATCCGGATCCAGGGGGTACTGCTGCAGGAGCGCCGCCTATGCGGCATTGTATTATTGAGGGTTCTTTATGAAAACGTTTCTTAGCGCTTGCGCCATTGTGATTGCCGTGAGCGGCGCGGCTGACGCCAAATCTTTGTCGCGCATTTTGGCGGAAACGGGACTTAGCAGCGAGGATTTTGACTTGATGGGGCAATATGCTGCTGGCCTGTACGAACGTGGCAGCCCCAAAAACGGGGCCTCGGCCAAGTGGGCCAATGGTGACAGCGGTGCATCGGGGACGGTGACGCTGCAAGAGGTCAAAGGCAAGTGTGTGTTGCTGCGCCATGAGGCATTGGCGGGCGGCAAGGACAAGCCGGTGCTGATCCACACCCGGCGCTGCAAAAACGCCGATGGAGTCTGGGTGTTGCAGCCCTGAGATTTCAGGGCGCAACGCTTTGTACAGCGGATTTGGTCACTGCCTTTGTAAACTATTCCGGAAAATTCGAATTTTCCGAGTAAAATTCTTTGAAGAATTTTGGCGCGTTGGGAGAGGTTACAGCCCTTCGATGACCCCGGCCTGACGCAATCCTGCTGCGCATTGCTGGAGTTCTTGCAGGATTGTTTCGGGCTGTTTCTGTGCACCCAGGCCGCGTGGGGCCGAGCTGCCCACCACCACGGGTGTATCGCCCGGCAGCGAGACCACAACGGCGTAGCCAATGATGCCGGATTCAAATTCGCCTTCGGTGATCACCAAGCCGTCCTGGCGGGCCTGGGCAATCCGTTCGAGGATCTCTGCGCGGTCTTGCAACGATTGTTCGGTATATTTGGGAATCTTGACGCTGTTGACCAGTATCTCGGCCTGATCGGCTGGCAGGCTGGCCAGCAGCATGCGGCCCAAGCTGGTGTGTATCAAGGGGATACGCGCGCCGGCAGTGAAGCCGTAAGTCACCGGACCATGGCCGACAGTGGATTGCGCCAGCAACAAGACCTGCTCACGATCCAGCATTGCCAGCGTGATTGCGGCCCCCAGATTGGTGGCGTGATGATCCAGAAGCGGCTGCACCCTGAGGCCAAATTGGTTCGCTTGCAAGAAACCTCCGGCCAGCTCGAGCACCCTTGGTGCCAATGACAACATACGCCCGTCCTGGCGCAGGTATCCGGCTTTTACCAAAGTCAACGCGCCGCGGCGCGCGGTGGCACGGTCTTGTCCGGTTCGCCGGGCAATCTCGGCCAGGCTCATGCTGGGGGTGGCGGCGTCAAATACTGCCAGCACCTCTAGGCCCTTGGCAAAACTGGATGAAATGTTGCGGTCCTGTTCGGTGGCGGACATGGCTGAATCTCTTTTTGGGTCCGAGCAGCCTTGACAGACTGACAGGTCCTTTGCAAGTTTGGTCGAATAGAGATCAATTAGTGCGGCATTTGAACAAAGTCAAGCCCGCGCAAATCGATCAGCCAGCGAACAGGAGCCAGCATGATCAGCCAAGCGATGAATGACAGCCTTACCCGTGTGGGCAAAGGCAGCGATGCCGGCGAGGTGTTGCGGCGCTATTGGCAACCTGCGGCACTGTTGGATGAGCTGGAACAGGGGCGCCCGGTGGTGCCTGTGAAACTGTTGGGCGAGGAACTGGTGTTGTTCCGTGACAGCGCTGGCGAGTTGGGCCTGATCGGGCGTCATTGCCCACATCGCGGTGCGGACATGTGCTTTGGTCGGCTTGAGGACAACGGGCTGCGTTGTCCGTTCCATGGCTGGCATTTTGATCGCAACGGCCAATGCGTTGAACAACCAGGTGAGCCCGAGGGCAGTCGGATGTTTGAAAAGGTCCAATCGACGTCTTACCCGGTGGTCGAAAAGAACGGCATCATCTGGGCCTATATGGGCCCGGGCGAGCCGCCAGCCTTTCCCAACTTCGACTGTTTCCGGGCTCCGGGCACCCATGTTTTTGCCTTTAAGGGGTTGTGGCAATGCAACTGGTTGCAGGCGATGGAAGTGGGGATTGACCCGGCGCATGCTTCGTTTCTGCATCGGTTCCTGCAAGATGAAAACCCGGCTGACAGCTATGGGAAGCAGTTTCGCGACACGGCAGCAGATACCGCAATCCCGATGACCAAACTGCTGCGGGATTATCCCCGGCCTGAGATCCAGGTAGAGGAAACGGACTACGGGCTGAAACTGACCGCACTGCGCCATCTCGACAGCGGGCAGACCCATGTGCGGGTGACCAATCAGATCTTTCCCGAAGCAATTTGTATCCCAATGTCGCGTGAGATGACCATCACTCAGTGGCATGTGCCTGTTGATGATGAAAATTGCTATTGGTATTCAATGTTTACCAGCTATGACGCGCCGGTGGACAAGGATCGGATGCGGGATCAGAGGCTGCAAGAACACAGCCTGCCGGACTATGCGCCGCTTAAGAATGCCTCGAACAACTATGGCTATGATGCGGGTGAGCAAGAGAGCGAGACCTATACCGGCATGGGTTTGGATATCAACGTGCATGATCAGTGGGCCGTTGAAAGCATGGGGGCGATTCAAGATCGTACGCAAGAGCACCTTGGCAAGACGGATGTAGCGATCATTCGCTATCGTCGCATGCTGCGTGCGGCCATTGCTGCGGTCAAAGAAGGACGCGAGGATGACTTGCCGATGCGAAATGCTCTGGACCTGACCACCCTGTTTGGCCCAGTGTCCAACGATGCCATTGCCAAAGATGGTGACTGGAGCAAGGCCACGGGCGAGTCAGACCAAGCACGCCGCAGCGCTTGCCCTTGGGATGCCAGCATCTAAAGTCACCTACCGCTAGGAGCGCATGATGCGTGAGACATTCAAGGCCGGGAAACTGGCCCAAAAAGGGCTATTGTCGCCTGATGACTGTGCCAAGGCCGCAGAGCTGGTGGCGCAGGTGCAGTCGCAAGACATCGAGACCGTGCGGGTGTTGTTTGTCGATCAACACGGCATTTTGCGCGGCAAAACCATCGTCGCCAGCGCATTTGCTTCGGTGTTTGACGGCGGCATGGCTGTGCCCTCGACATTGTTGCTAAAGGATACCTCGCACCGCACCGCATTTGATGTCTGGTCGCGCGATAGTGGCAATCAGGCTGGACCGATGCGGGGGGCGGGTGATGTGCTGCTGGTGCCGTGCCCCGAGACCTTTCGAGTGTTGCCCTGGTCGCCGCACTCGGCTTGGATCTTTTGCGATGTGGTGTTTCGCGATGGCTCTGCGATCCCGTTCAGTGCGCGCCATGTGCTGCGCAGCGCAATGGATCGTCTGGAAGATCAGGGGATGGCGGCCGTCATTGGCCTGGAAGTCGAATTCCACATTTTTGAGCGCACTGATAACGCCACAAACCACGGGCAGTCGGGTATGCCGGGGGCACCAGTGGAAACCCGCAATCTGGCGCAGGGCTATCAGTACCTGACCGAAACCCGATATGGTGAGATGGAAGCGATCCTGGACACTCTGCGGCGCAATGCGCAGGGGCTGGGACTGGCTGTGCGCTCGGTCGAGGTGGAAATGGGTCCCAGTCAGGTTGAATTTACCTTTGACCCTGCCGACCCAATGACCCAAGCCGATGCCATGGTGATGTTTCGCACCATGGTCAAACAGGTCTGCGCGGCGCAGGGGCTGCACGCCAGTTTTATGGCTAAACCCCGGCTCGAGAACACCTGCGCCAATGGCTGGCATATCCATCAGTCGCTGTTGGACCTGAACACGGGTCGCAATTTGCTGATGCCGGATGAAGGCGGTGGCTTGACGCCGCAGGCCAGTGGCTGGATCGCCGGGTTGTTGAAGCATGCGGCTGCATCTTCGGTACTGATTGCGCCCAGCGTGAACAGCTATAAACGGTATCTGCCATTCCAGCTGGCCCCGAACCGCATCCAGTGGGGCGAGGACAACCGAGGCGCCATGCTGCGCGCCTTGTTGCAGGAGGGCGACAGCGCCAGCCGGGTGGAGAACCGGGCACCGGACAGTTCCGCTAACCCCTATTATGCGCTGGCAGCGCAGTTGATCGCCGGGGGCGAGGGGATCGCCACGGGTCGCGTCGCACCCGCTCCGACTTTGTCGCCATATGACGGCGACGCTGTGCAACTGCCGCGTTCATTGGGGGATGCATTGCAGGCGTTTGAGGCGTCACCACTGTTTCGCCGTATGCTGGGCGAGGATTTTGTCGACTATCTGCTGCACCTGAAACGGTTTGAGTGGGATCGCTATCTGAACACCGTCAGCGAATGGGAACAGGCAGAGTATTTCAACCTGTATTGACCATTTTCAGCGCTGCAGTCTGGGCGTTTGAGGCTTGAACGGGCAAGGCGCGATTGATAGCCTAAGCGCAACGTATAATCCTTGGGTCAAAAGGAAACTGAAGATGAAATTTACCGAAGAACATGAATGGCTGCTGCCCGAAGGCGATCTGATTGTGGTTGGCATTACCTCGCATGCTGCCGAGCAATTGGGTGATGTTGTGTTCATTGAACTGCCCGAGGCAGGGATGGAAGTGACCAAGGATGAAGAGGTTGTGGTGATCGAGTCTGTCAAGGCGGCCTCAGATATCCTCTCTCCACTGGACGGCGAGATTGTCGAGGTTAACGATCCGCTGGCGAATACGCCGAGTCTGGTCAATGAAGACGCGCAGGGTGGCGCTTGGTTCTTCAAGATCAAAGCCTCGGATCTGTCGGTGATGGATGACTATATGGATGAAGCTGAGTATCAGAAATTCATTGGCTGAGAGCCTGTAAAACCGGTTTGATTTAGAAGATTGAGGCGGGCCTTGGGTCCGCCTCTTTTTTGTGCCCGTTTGCAGGCAAAGGGGCGGGCCTTCGGCGAAGGTATTTGAAACAAGAAGAAGGCTTTGGTGAGAGGGTTTTACTCTGGCTCCTGAACGTTACGTTTCGTCACTTTGGTGGACAGTGTGCAGCGGGTGGGACATGCTCTTGGCACGCATATGGCGAATGTTGGGAGGCACAGGCTGATGGATATGAATTTTGGCATGCGGGATGAAACCCGGGCATTGTTGGATCGGGTCGTCGAGATGATCCGGGACGAGGTGATGCCGCTGGAAGATGAGTATCACGGCGAGATCGCCAAGGGGGATCGCTGGACCTATACCACGCGTCAGGCTGAGATTCTGGAAGGGTTGAAGGCCAAGGCTAAGGCCGCCGGTCTGTGGAACTTCTGGCTGACCGACAGTGACAGGGGCATTGGCCTGAGCACCGTGGAATACGCTTATTTTGCCGAACAGATGGGCAAGACGCCGCTGGGGGCCGAGGTGTTCAACTGCGCGGCGCCAGATACTGGCAATATGGAAGTGTTCGAGCGTTATGGCTCGGAAGCGATGAAGCAGCAATGGCTGCAGCCACTATTGGCTGGTGAGATCCGCTCGGCCTATTTGATGACCGAGCCGGATGTGGCCAGCTCGGATGCCACCAATGTCTCGATGTCCTGTGTGCGCGACGGTGACGACTATGTGCTGAATGGCGAGAAATGGTGGGCTAGTGGCGCGGGCGATCCGCGCTGCAAGGTCTATATCGTGATGGTCAAGACAGCCGGTGAGGAAATGCCCAAGCACCAGCGCCAGTCAATGGTTGTTGTTGCAGCCGATACGCCCGGTATCGAGGTGCTGCGACCGATGCAGGTCTACGGCCATGATGATGCACCGCATGGGCATATGCATCTCCGGTTTACTAATGTCCGGGTGCCTGCCGAAAGTCTTTTGTTGGGTGAAGGGCGCGGCTTCGAGATTGCCCAAGGCCGCCTGGGGCCGGGACGCATCCATCACTGTATGCGCGCGATTGGTCAGGCTGAAATAGCACTGGAGCAGATGTGTCGCCGCTCGCTGCAGCGCGAGGCTTTTGGCAAGAAGCTGGCGCAGCTGGGGGCCAATTACGATATCATCGCCGAGTGCCGGATGGAGATCGAGATGGCGCGGCTGCTGTGCCTAAAGGCGGCCTGGTACATGGATCAGGGAGATGCCCGCGCAGCCGCGCCTTGGATTTCCCAGATCAAGGTGGTGGCCCCACGCGTGGCGCTGAAGGTGATCGACGAGGCGGTGCAGATGTTTGGCGGTCAGGGGATTTCGCAAGATACGCCGCTGGCACAGGCCTGGACCCATGTGCGCACGCTACGTCTTGCCGATGGCCCGGATGCGGTGCACCGTCGGCAAGTGGCGCGGGTTGAACTGAAGAAATACACTCAGGAAAAAATGTAGAGTATCGTCCTTGCCTCGGTCTGAGTGGGTTTGGCTTTGAACCGGGGCAGGGGCGACTGGCTGGACCAAGTGATGGCCGAGTGACACCAGTGTCTTCTTAGCGTTTTCCCTTGGCAACTTTGGCGATCTCTTGCGAGATGACTTTGCGGATCAGTTTGTCATAGTTCTTGATCTGGGTATCGACCAGTTTGACGTGCCTAGTTTCCATGTCCGAGATGATTTTCTTGAGCTCGGTGATCTTCTTTTCCAACGTGCTGTCGTGATCGTCGACGTATTTTCTGGCCCGCATCAGGGCCAGCCGGTTTTCCTCTGCCTCGGCGGCGGTGGTCTTGATCTGCGTGGACATGCCTTTGACCTCGGTATCGACATATTTTTTGGCGCGGATCAGCGCCTGACGATTGCCTTCGGTGTCATTGGTATTGGCTTTGATCTGGTTGTCGTTGGTTTTTAGATGGCTGTCGATCTCGTTGAATTTCTTCACCAGGGTTTGCACGTTTTGGGCAGATTGATCCGCCTGACTTACGATCTGGGCCGCGCGTTTTGCGTCTTCTTGCTTGTTGGTCTGCAGCTTGGCCACAAGAGATTTCTCGAGGTTCTGGACTTTGCGTTCGAGCGTTTGAAGTTCGTCGGGCATTGTATCACCTTTGGTTGCGATGCCATGTGATGTCGGCCGGGGTCTGGATGTCGGCCGGGGTCTGTTGGCCGGTCTTTCTGGTTTTTGAGGTAGCGGGAGATTGCGCGAAGGCAATTCGTTCTGGGGCCAATGGTGCCCCCGGGCTTGATTTGATCAGAAAACCCACATTGGTCGGTGGGTAATCCCCCCCGGAACTAAGGGGATGCGAAAGTAGAATTTTCTCGGCAAGAATGACTGAGGAGATTTTGATGAAGAAGACGAGATATAGTGAACCCCAAATTCTGGCGATCCTGC